>Ga0180433_10002016_pt1 | contig 32706 bp, 24 predicted proteins | sample SS_ome_8_FD_132980 | JGI IMG/M metagenome (GOLD analysis project Ga0180433, IMG submission 132980) | Hypersaline lake sediment archaeal communities from the Salton Sea, California, USA - SS_1_D_1 metaG | ecosystem: Environmental > Aquatic > Non-marine Saline and Alkaline > Hypersaline >...
GAAAGGCAGGTTGAAGGCCACCTGGACGGCCACTTGCAACAGGTACCTGAATCTGACCGGAAGACGCGCGCCATTCTTGAACAGATGAAGCAGGATGAAATTCATCACGGGGAGACGGCCATGCAAGCGGGTGGGGCGCAACTGCCTGCTCCTGTCAAAACAGCCATGAAGCTGACCTCGAAGATCATGACCGGGACGGTTTATTACCTGTAAATGCTCAACAGTCTTACTCACTTCATTTTGCGCAACACGCAGCTGCCATGGTTCTTTTTTCAGGACGCTCGAGCCATCCCTGGTCGCTCGGCTTCGGGCATCCTGCCCTCAGACGCCTTCAAAAAGACCATTGCCAGCTACGATGTCTAGAGCAATTTAAATGGAAGGACTTCTCAGGGCGTTCAAAAACAGGGATGTTTTTGAAGAGCTTACAGGGAAGTATTTACGCGTCCCTGAGAAGCTCTTCATTTAAGTTGCTGAAGTAGTGCCAAATACAATAAACAGGCTAAAACGCTGTATGGGGAAAAAATATCAGCTGCCTTGATGGTATTGTTTACTCAGTTCGTGAACGGCCTCAATCATCGCCGCGGGATGCTCGGGGTTGATCTCGGGATGAATACCATGACCCAGGTTGAATACATGACCGGGGCCTTTGCCGTAGCTTTCCAGAATTGTAGCGACTTCTTCACGAATTCTTTCAGGCGAAGAATAGAGAATACTCGGATCCATATTTCCCTGCAGCGCAACACGGTCATTAACCAGCTTGCGGGCATCACCCAGATCAATGGTCCAGTCTACGCCCAGGGCGTCACAGCCGGTATCTGCCATTTTATCCAGCCACCTTGCTCCACCCTTGGTAAACAGGATCACCGGCACTTTACGACCATCGGCTTCACGGGTGAGACCATTAACGATCTTCTGCATGTAATCCAGCGAAAACGCCTGGTAGTCACGAGGTGTGAGCACACCACCCCAGGTATCAAAAATCATAACGGCCTGGGCACCGGCCGCGATCTGCGCATTGAGGTAGGAAGTGACCGAATCAGCCACCTTGGAAAGTAACTGATGCATCAGGTCAGGTCGGTCAAACATCATGCCTTTGACCTTGGCGTAATTCTTGGTACTTCCACCTTCAACCATGTAAGTCGCCAGCGTCCAGGGACTTCCGGAAAAACCGATCAGGGGAACACGCCCATTTAATTCGCGACGGATAGTACGCACGGCATCCATCACATACTTGAGTTCCTGTTCCGGATCAGGCACCGCCAGTGCTGCCACGGCTTTTTCATCCTGTACCGGGTTTTTGAATTTAGGGCCTTCACCGGTTTCAAAGTAGAGGCCCAGCCCCATGGCATCGGGGATGGTCAGGATATCGGAAAACAGGATGGCGGCATCCAGAGGGTAACGATCAAGTGGCTGCAACGTCACTTCACAGGCCAGTTCAGGATTCATGCAAAGATCCATGAAGCTGCCGGCCTGAGCACGGGTTGCACGGTATTCAGGTAAGTAACGTCCGGCCTGGCGCATCATCCACACAGGCGTCATGTCAATGGGTTCGCGAAGTAAAGCTTTTAAGAAACGATCGTTTTGCAGCTCAGACACTGGGTTGTCCTTATTGTTATTTCTGATCTGGATTCCCGCCTGCGCGGGAATGACATTGTAAGATTATCTGGGCAGTTCTGAACTGCCCATGAGGTATTCGTCAACCGCGCGTGCACACTGGCGGCCTTCACGGATGGCCCACACAACCAGTGACTGACCACGACGCATGTCGCCGGCAGAATAAACACCCGGAATTGAAGTCATGTAGGCAGTGCTGCCCTCGGTGAGGCCCCTGACGTTGCCTCGATCATCGAGTTCTACACCCAGCTCCTCAATCATGCCTTCATGCACAGGATGGACAAAGCCCATGGCCAGCGTTACCAGATCGGCCTTGATTTCAAACTCGGAACCTTCGACTTCTGACATCTGCCAGTTGCCCTTGTCATCCTTGTTCCATTCGACTTTCACGCAGGTCGCCGATATCACGTTGCCATTGCCGTCATCATTAAACTGCCTGGTAGCAACAGACCATTGACGTTCACATCCTTCTTCCTGCGAGGAAGAGGTACGCATCTTGTTGGGCCAGTAAGGCCAGACTGAACCTTTATCTTCCTGCTCCGGAGGTTTGGGCATGATTTCAATCTGGGTAACAGAGGCTGCGCCATGACGATTTGAAGTACCAATACAGTCTGAACCGGTATCACCGCCACCAATGACCAGCACATGTTTGCCTTCGGCACTGATAAATTTATCCTGCGGGTTTTCCAGGCCCTGAACTTTCTTGGTGTTACCACGCAGAAACTCCATGGCGAAATAAACCCCGTTCAGATCACGACCCGGAACCGGCAGATCACGCGGCTTTTCCGCGCCACCGGTGAGGACAACGGCATCAAAGTCATCCATCAGCTTTTGTGCCGACAGGTCAACGCCTACATTGACGTTGGTATGAAACTCGACACCCTCGGCACGCATTTGTCCCATACGGCGATCCAGCAGCTTTTTATCGAGCTTGAAATCTGGAATACCAAATCGCACCAGTCCGCCGATCCTTTCCTGCTTTTCGTAAACCACCACGCTGTGGCCGGCACGTGCCAGTTGCTGCGCGCAGGACATGCCCGCAGGTCCGGAGCCTACAACGACGACCTTCTTGCCTGTTTTATGCGGTGCAATCTGAGGCTTGATCCAGCCTTCTTTCCAGCCTTTGTCAACGATGGCACATTCAATAGTCTTGATGGAAACCGGCACACTCTCAAGGTTCAGAGTACAGGCTTCCTGGCATGGAGCAGGGCAAATACGGCCGGTGACTTCAGGGAAATTATTGGTGCTATGCAGCACATCCAGCGCCTCACGCCACTGGCTGTGGTAGACCAGGTCATTAAAGTCGGGAATGATGTTATTGACTGGACAGCCGTTATGACAAAAGGGGATACCACAATCCATGCAGCGGGCACCCTGGCTACTGACCTCATCGTCCGACAAATCTATTACAAACTCATTGAAGTGTGTCAGTCTGTCTGCAACCGGTGCGTATTTGCGATCCTGACGTTCGACTTCCAAAAATCCTGTAGGCTTACCCATAACTTTTCCTGCTCCTGTCCAAGATTACGCCGCTGTTGCTTTTTGCTGTTCCTGCATTTCCAGCAGGGCGCGCCGGTACTCAACAGGCATGACCTTGACAAATTTCGGTAACATTTGCTCCCAGTTGTCCAGAATATTTTTGGCGACCGTGGACTGTGTATAGCGCAAATGGTTTTCTATTAACTGTTTGAGGCGGATAGCATCAAAACGCGTCATGTCATGGCTGACATCGACCTTGCCATGCGTTTCAAGGTCTCCCCCGAGATGCTCCAGAGCTTCCAGCGCATCATCTTCAGCTGCGATTGGCTCAAGTTCAACCTGTGCGAGGTTACAACGATGTTCAAAATCATCGGCTGCGTCCAGCACGTAGGCGATGCCACCTGACATACCTGCAGCGAAATTGCGCCCGGTGTTACCCAGAACAACCACAATACCGCCGGTCATGTACTCACAGCAGTGATCACCAACACCTTCTACAACAGCCGTAGCGCCCGAATTACGCACGGCAAAACGTTCGCCGCCGACACCTCGGAAATAACATTCCCCGCTGATTGCGCCAAACAAAACCGTGTTACCGACAATGACGTTTTCTTCCGCCTTTTCAATCTTGCATTCAGGAGGGGGGGCAATAATCAGCTTGCCACCAGACAGGCCCTTGCCGACATAATCGTTGCCTTCCCCGGATAAATTAATGGTGACACCTTTGGTAACCCAGGCACCGAAGGACTGGCCGGCAGTACCCCTGGCATTGATGGTGATGGTGTCGTCTGGCAGACCGGCATGACCATATTTTTCCGCAAGACGGCCTGACAACAGGGTGCCGAAAGTGCGGTTGGTGTTTTCAATATCAATGTTGATTTCGACTTTGTCACCCTGCTGCAGGGCAGGCTGGGCCTGCTCGATCAGCTTGTTATCAATGGCCCTGTCAATACCATGATCCTGAGTTTCAGAACAATACAGGGTATCGCCTTCAGCTCCCTGGGGTTTGGTTAACAGGCGACTGTAGTCAAGGCCATGGGCTTTCCAGTGGTCAATGGCCTTGCGCAGGTTCAACTTGTCCATCTGGCCGATCATTTCGTTGAAATTTCGGAAACCGAGCCGCGCCATCAGTTGACGAACTTCCTCGGCTACAAAGAAGAAATAATTGACGACATGCTCGGGTTTGCCCTTGAAGCGTTTGCGCAGTTCAGGGTCCTGGGTTGCTACACCGACAGGACAGGTATTGAGATGACACTTACGCATCATCAGACAGCCCTCTGCTATCAGAGGCGCGGTGGCAAAACCAATCTCGTCAGCGCCCAACAAGGCCGCAATGACTACATCGCGGCCTGTGCGCATACCGCCATCTGCCTGCACCGCAATACGTGAACGCAGTCGATTGAGCACCAGCGTCTGGTGAGTTTCAGCCAGGCCGATTTCCCAGGGAGAGCCGGCATGCTTGACCGAGGTCAGAGGTGAAGCTCCAGTACCGCCATCATAGCCGGCGATTGTGACATGATCAGCATGCGCCTTGGAAACACCAGCGGCTACGGTACCAACACCGACTTCGGATACCAGTTTTACGCTGATGCGGGATTTTGGCTGCACGTTTTTCAGATCATGAATCAGCTGAGCCAGGTCTTCGATTGAATAGATATCATGATGCGGAGGAGGGGAGATCAACCCGACTCCCGGCGTTGAATGACGTACACGGGCAATCTGCTGATTGACCTTGTGGCCCGGCAGCTGGCCACCTTCACCCGGCTTGGCGCCCTGAGCCATCTTGATCTGGATATCATCTGAATTCACCAGATACTCGGTAGTCACACCGAAACGGCCGGAGGCGACCTGCTTGATGGCAGAACGCTCAGGATTCATTGAACCATCTTCCAACGGATTGAATCGCTCTGGCTCTTCACCGCCTTCACCGGTATTGGACTTACCACCAATCTGGTTCATGGCAATGGCCAGCGTCGAATGCGCCTCGTATGAAATCGAACCAAACGACATGGCACCGGTGGCAAAACGTTTGACAATCTCTTTGGCCGGTTCCACTTCATCCAGCGGAATTGGCTGGTCGGCAAAATTAAATTCCATCAGGCCACGCAAGGTCAGCAGCTTTTCATTCTGCTCATTGATCATGCGTGAAAACTCTTCATAGGTCCGGGCATCATTGCCACGAACAGCATGCTGCAGCTTGGCGATGGTATCTGGTGTCCAGATATGATCTTCACCCCGTATACGGTAAGCATAGTCACCGCCCACATCCAGATGCAACTTGTAGATTTCTGCATCACCATAAGCTACCTGGTGATGACGGACTGCTTCTGCGGATACTTCCGCCAGACCGATGCCCTCGATGGTTGTCGCGGTACCGGCAAAATACTGTTCAACGAATTCGGTGGATAAACCAACCGCATCAAAAATCTGTGCGCCACAGTAGGATTGATAAGTAGAAATACCCATCTTTGACATCACTTTAAACAGGCCTTTGCCTACCGCCTTGATGTATCGGTTACAGGACTCTGCGTAATCAGGGGCATCTTTAATATCAGGCAAAATATCCTGAATGGTCTCAAACACCAGGTATGGATTTATTGCTTCAGCGCCATAACCAGCCAGCGTGGCAAAATGATGTACTTCCAGTGCGGCACCGGTTTCAACAACCAGGCCGGATTCAGTCCTTAAACCTCGTTCTATGAGGTGATGATGTACCGCAGAAGTAGCCAGTAATGCCGGGATGGCAATGTTATCTGCATCCACTTTACGGTCTGAAAGAATGAGGATGTTGTAGTCATCCCGTACTGCCTGCTCAGCCGCTTCGCACAGGGCCTGGATGGCCGGCTGCATGCCTTTTTCGCCTTCTGTGGCCGCATAGGTCATGTGCAACGTCTTGGTGCGGAACGCACCATTGCTGGTATCTTCAAGATTTCTGATGCGCTCCAGATCTACATTTTTCAGTATCGGCTGCTTGCATTTGAGGCGCATATTGGAGCCGTTGCCACCAATACCCAGCAGGTTTGGACGGGGACCAACCAGCGATACCAGTGACATCACTATCTCTTCACGAATCGGATCGATTGGCGGATTGGTTACCTGGGCAAACAGTTGTTTAAAGTAATTGGACAGATGCTTCGGCTTGTTCGACAAAACCGCGGGCGGATTATCCGCTCCCATGGAGCCGATTGCCTCCATGCCGGTCATCAACATCGGTGTCAGCAGAAACTTGATATCTTCCTGGGTATAGCCAAAAGCCTGCTGACGGTCCAGCAAGGTGCTTTCATCCGGCGCCATGACGCCTACGCCTTTGGGCAGGTCTTCCAGATGGATCTGGCTTTTTTCCAGCCATTCCTGGTAAGGCTTTGCCGAGCCGAGTTCATTCTTGATCTCTTCGTCGTCAATAATTCGGCCCTGCTCCATGTCTATGAGGAACATTTTACCGGGCTGCAGACGCCATTTTTTAATGATCTTTTCTTCAGGAATCTGCAATACGCCCATTTCAGAACCCATCACAACAAGGTCATCATCAGTGATGAGGTAACGTGCAGGGCGCAAGCCATTTCTATCCAGCGTGGCGCCGATCTGGCGGCCATCGGTAAAGGCAACGGCTGCAGGGCCATCCCATGGTTCCATTAATGCCGCGTGGTATTCATAAAACGAACGGCGCTTCTGGTCCATCTGCGGGTTACCCGCCCAGGCTTCCGGAATCAGCATCATCATTGCCTGCGCCATCGAATAACCACCCATTACAAGCAGTTCCAGCGCGTTATCAAAACAGGCGGTATCCGACTGGCCTTCAGGAATCAGTGGCCAGATCTTGTCGAGATCATCACCAAGGATATCCGATGCCATGCTTTCCTTGCGTGCAGCCATCCAGTTCACATTACCGCGTACCGTGTTGATTTCGCCGTTATGGGCGATCATGCGAAACGGGTGAGCCAGGTCCCATGTCGGGAAAGTATTGGTTGAAAACCGCTGGTGCACCAGCGCCAGGGCAGAAACAACGCGATCATCAAGCAGATCGGGATAAAACTCACCGACCTGATCGGCCAGTAACATGCCCTTGTAAACAATTGTACGTGAAGAAAACGAGGTAAAGTAGAAAGCTGCCTTGCCTTCTGCGCGGGATTCGCGGATGGTATTTTCAATCTGTTTACGTATAACAAACAGCTTTCTTTCAAACACATCCTGGTCCGGGCATTCTTCATTGCAACCCACAAAAATCTGGCGGATAACCGGCTCAGTAGGCAAAACACTGTAACCCAAGCCGGAATTGTTAACCGGCACATCACGCCAGCCGATAACGATCTGGTCTTCAGCTTCTACCAGGTTTTCAATGGTCTGCTGGCACTCGGTGCGCCCGGCGTCATCGCGAGGCAGAAAAATCATGCCAACCGCATACTGCCCGGTTGCTGGCAATTCGAAATCCAGTTCTTCCCTGAAAAAAGCATCAGGAATCTGCATCAACAGACCTGCCCCGTCTCCTGCCTTGGGATCAGCGCCAACGGCACCACGATGTGTCAGGCGCTCCAGAATGGTTAACCCCTGTGCTACGATTTCGTGTGTTTGCTTGCCCTTGATATGGGCAACAAATCCCACACCACAGGCATCATGTTCATTGGCAGGATCATACAGACCCTGTTTTGCAGGCAAAGAACCCTCGCTCATTGCAGACCTCGTACTTACTACTGTATTCAATTCGGGTAAGCTGCCCTGTACCTAGAGCAGACCGGACGGGGAAGGATAACGGAGAAGCGCTATTTACACCAGTCTTTCTGTTCAGTTTGCTGCAATTGCCTGCCTGATCGAGAGCACGGATCTTGGCCATGCAGAGGATGATTTATAGCTTTTTGGCAGGTTTATGCGCGCATTTAAGGCTTCATCCCGGGAAGCATAGGATCCGTACAAAAGCGCATACCACGGCTTGCCGTTTCTTTTGGTTTTGAGGATGGCGAGATTACCGTTGAATTTGTGCTGTTGAATAAATCTTTTAATTCCTTTTTCTTCTGATGCCGCCAGTAACTGAAGTGTATAGCTATTGTCTGGTTGATTCAGGACCCATGCAATGGGTTGTAGTGAAGCTTCCTGCCGTGGCTGCCGTTTCGCTGTCGTGGGAGGCCCGGGCTTTGGCAGAGGCTGGCTGGCTGGCTGTTTAACGGAAACCGCGTTGTCTGCGTTAGTGGAGACAATAGCTGGATTATCGATATTCTCCGCATCGGTCGGTTGCCCGGATTGAGCTTCTGGCTCGAGCCGTAATTCATTATCCAGCACTTTTTCGCTCACCTGATCCACCTCAGGCTGATCCACCTCAGGCTGATCCACCTCAGGCTGGTCCACCTCAGGCTGGTCTATCGCAGGCGGATTCTCATTGGCTTCACTTTGCAGTGCTACGACAGCACTGGCTTGCTCTGATTCCTGCTCACCTGCTTGTGGCTGGTTTACAGGATTAACTTGAGGAACCGGCTCCACATTTTCCGCTGGTTGGGTTTCTGCTGGTTTGGTTTCTGTAATGGAATTCTGTATTTCCCCAGGTTCTGTTTCAGGCAGCTCCTGTTGGATTGGCTGCATTAGTTGTTGTGCTTCATCTTCCCGGGGTGGTTGTTGCTCGTTTTCCTGAACCGCTACCACTTGAGGAGGCAAAGGCAGATTTATGACCTCAAGTTCTTTTTCCTCTGCTACAGGTTCGTTAGCGCTCATGCTGAGATTTATTTCATCCTGAAAAATCAGCAGGCTGGCCATGGCAGAAACGAACAGAATCCCTGCAACCACATACAACGGCTTCATTTTGCTGGAAGAATGACTATCAGATTCCTGCTGTGGCATCAGGTTGTTATCAATGTACTGCAATTGCCACAATATTTTACCGATGATCCCGGATGAGTTTTTCATGAGCGCTGCGTATTGCGTGTCATCGATAACTGCTGACTTTAAAGGATCGATCGAAGCAACGAAACCCGGCAACTGATCAGGTGTAATCGGCGGAATATCCAATGTCTGTATGCTGTCTTTCAGCTTTGACAGCGAAACCGGCGATAACGGTAGCGCCAGCACATCAACGGCCGAAAATAATACGCACTTGCAGATAAAGGACTCTTGTTGGCCGGTTATTTTTTCTATGAGCCAGCTTAACGTTTCCGCAGGTATCTGCTCGGCATCGTCGACAAGAATCAACAGGGTTTTGTTCTGTTCATGCAGTGCTTTTAACTGCAGCGCCAGTTGCTCATCATCAATCACTTCATGGGGTGCTGCACCGGTTGCTTGAGCAAGCCGGGAGGCCAAGCCTTTTGCTGAAACAGCAGACTCGCCTTCGACAGGAAAAACGCTGTAGCGTTCTGTCAGTATTTCTGCCAGGTGTTGAGCCAGTCGCGATTTACCACTTCCTTCTGCTGCCTGTACAAACGGAATCAGCCCGGTATTGACCAGCAAATGTCTAATCAGATCCAACCGTTGTGACAGATCAGGCGTCAGGTAATAGCCCGTATTGTTGTAGCGTGAGTTGTCGCTGTCTTCAGTGATATTCATTCAGCAATTCTTCAAGGGCTTTGCTGTCAAACTCAGAGGTAACCAGTGCTTTGCCTATCCCTTTCATCAATACCAGCCTCAGCTGGCCATCCTTTACCTTCTTGTCGACGGACATCAGGTCAAGAAACTGGCTGACGGATAGCTCCTCAGGCGGAGATACCGGTAAATTAGCACGCCTGATTAATGCAGTGACCCGGTCAGCTTCGGCTTGATCCATCCAGCCAAGCTTTTTTGACAGGGCAGCTGCCATACACATTCCAGCGCCTACCCCTTCACCATGTAGCCATTGCCCATAACCCATACCGGTTTCTATAGCGTGCCCAAAGGTATGCCCAAGGTTTAGCAGGGCTCGCATACCGGATTCACGTTCATCAGCGGCAACAACCTCGGCCTTGTCGAAACAGGACCTTTCAATGGCATAGGAAAGGGCCCGGGGATCTCTCGCCATCAGAGAATCCATATTAGCTTCCAGCCATTCAAAGAACTCCAGGTCATTGATGAGGCCATACTTGATCACTTCAGCAATACCTGCAGACAACTGGCGGTCTTCCAGCGTCTGCAATGTTCCGGTATCGATAATCACGCATTGCGGCTGATGAAAAGCACCAATCATGTTTTTGCCCAGGGCATGATTGACGCCGGTCTTGCCGCCTACAGAAGAGTCGACCTGGGCCAGCAGAGTGGTTGGGACCTGTACAAAGTCCACGCCACGCTGGTAGCAGGCCGCAGCAAAACCTGTCATATCTCCCACTACGCCTCCACCAAGGGCCACCAGCGTACAGCCCCTGTCGAATCTTTTTTCCAGCAGGGTGGTAAATATGTCGTCCAGGGTATTGATGGATTTGTATTCTTCACCATCCGGGAGAATCACTGTCTCTACCTGAAAATCAGCCAGGCCGCTAAGCACCTTATCCAGATAGAGTGGCGCTACTGTGACATTACTGACCACAAGAACCTGTTTTGATGCAATGTAACTTTTGTAGATATCAGTTCGTTCCAGTAAATCGACGCCTATGTAGATAGGATATGAACGATCACCTAGATCAACATTCAGGATACGCGTTTCTTCACTCATTAATTTTCATCAAAGTATTGAATGACTTCTTTATTGACACTGGCAGCACTTCTTTTTTCTGTAACTACCACCAGATCGGCATATTCACGATAGAGCGGTTCTCTGGCTTCCATTAAGCCTTCCAGGGTTGCTCTGGGATCGTCTGTCTGTATCAGGGGACGTGACTTGTCATGGATCGTTCTTTCATATTGCTGGTCTGGAGAGCAGTGCAGGTAGATCACAAATCCCCTGGAAGCCAGGTTATTGGCGACTTCGGGCGTTGTTACTGCGCCACCACCAGTCGCCAGCACAATGTTTTCCTGCTGTGTCAGTTCGTCGATGACCTTTGCTTCGCGTTTCCTGAAGCCCTGCTCGCCTTCATATTCGAATATCGTTGCGATATCCACACCGGTACGTTCGCGGATGACATTGTCACTATCAATGAATTCAAGCCCCATAGAAGAGGCCAGTTGCTTACCAATTGTGCTTTTTCCAGCCCCCATGGGGCCGATTAAAAATATTTTTGTTGGACGTTTCATATTGCAATAATACGATAGACAAAAAAAACCGGCTACGGGTTTATTACCCGAAACCGGTTTTAATGCTGAGTTATGTTGTTATTGTAATTTGAGAGACTCCCTGATTATCTTTGGCGTAACAAAGATTAGCAGTTCACGATTATCATTAACGGTCTGTGTTTGTCTGAACAGGAAACCTACGTATGGCAGGTCGCCGAACACAGGAACCTTGCCCACCGCCGTATTGGTGGTACGCTCGAACACACCACCCAGTACAACCGTTTCTCCATTATCAACCAGCACCGTGGTCTCAACTTCCTGTTTAGAAATCGCAGGCTCAACGGAACCTGCCACCAGGGTAGCAGCATCCTTACTGATGCTCAGCTCCATCAGAACACGATCATCAGGAGTGATTTGTGGTGTGACTTCCAGCTTCAGAACCGCTTCCTTGAACTCCGTATCGGTACCACCACCATCAGCTGCTGATTGATAGGCAATTTCCACACCTTCTTTGATAACAGCGGTATTTTTATCCGAAGTAACAATGCGGGGGTTGGAAATAATCTCACCCTTCTCTTCCTGCTGCATGGCTTCGAGCTCAAGACTCAGAATATGAGCACCGATATTGCCAAGTACGAAATCGATACCGCCAAAGGATGCCGCTGGCAACAGATCAACAAGCAGATCACCATTGTCAACCAGTCTTGGTTGTACAGTGGCCGGCGCACCACTCCAATCCAGTCCAGGCAGAGAACCCGTTATGGTGCCGAATCGGCTGGCTCCAATCTCCTGGTTCTTATCCTGCGTCATACCAAAACGCACACCAATGTCTTTCATGAAATCGTCGGTTGCCGACACGATTCTGGATTCGATCATGACCTGACGAACAGGAATATCGAGTTTCGACAGTAATTCACGAATTTCTTCGAGTTTTTCACCAGTATCCTGCACCAGCAGTGAGTTGGTTCTGACATCAACCGTGACATTACCCCGTTCAGGTGTCAGCAGCTGGTTGCCTTCCTGCTTCAGCAAAGCAGCCATGTCTTCGGCTTTTGCATAGTTAATCTGAATCAATTCGGAACGCAACGGTGCCAGGTCACGAATCTCTTTTTTGGCTTCCAGTTCGTTCTTTTCCCAGCTGGTAATTTCCTGGGTTGGGGCAATCAGAACTACATTATCAGTCTGACGCATGGAGAGGCCTTTGGTCCTCAGGATAATATCCATGGCCTGGTCCCATGGCACATTTTTCAATCTGAGGGTTACATTTCCTGTTACGGTGTCACTGACAACCATATTCAGGCCGGTGAAATCAGCCAGTAATTGCAGCACTGAACGCACTTCAATATCCTGGAAATTTAATGACAGGCGATCACCGGTAAAGATACGTTTTTCCTGTTTGGCCTGCTCAATTTCCTGTTTGGACATCGGACGCACTTCCAACACGTAGGAGTCATCCAGCTGATACGCCAGGTGATCATAATCTCCGGTTGCATCCACTTCGATTCGGACATTGTTGCCTTTGGAAGTGGTCTCGATACTTTTTACCGGTGTGGCAAAATCGGCAACATCCAGTTTACGTGCCAGACTTCCATCAAGCTTGCTATCGAGGACTTCCAGAACCAGTTTGCCGCCTTCAGTTCTCATATCAACAATGGCATTATCATCAGATAATTTGATAATTACTTCGCCCTTGCCTTCGTCACCACGCCTGAAGTCGATGCCATCAACCGAGCTTGAAGAAGCACCGGCTGCACTGGCAGAAACCGCGGTAACCTGAGAACTGGCAGTTGAGGAGCCAGAACCCGTACCAGCACCAATATCGACAACAACAAGGTTATTTTCAGTGCGAATTGAATGACTGGTTGCCGATACAAGATTGAGAACAACGCGGGTTTTATTACCGGCTTCAATTGCTGTTACTGATCTTGCCATGCCGATACCGATTGTCTTGGATTTTTTAGGCAATGCACTACTGGTGTTTTCCAGATCGATGGCAATTCTTGCCGGATTATCGGTAGAAAAACTGGCCGGTTTACCTACAGGCTCATCCAGCATCAGTGTTACCTGGACCCTGTTACCGGGCAATGCCGAGAAACTGATATCCTTAAGCGTATTTGCCAATACATTCGTTGACCCCAGCAGCAACAGGACTAGTAATCCTAGCGACAGGGTTCCATTGATCATCTTCGCAATTGAACTGTTTAATTGCTTTGTTGAAAAATTATTCATTTTTAACCTCTACTTCCTATTCCCCGCCAAGTGCCACTGTAGCCTGTCGTTCTATATATCCACCCTGACCGTCTTTAATGATTTCGGTTAATTCAATTTTTTCTTCCGAAATCCGGTCAATTTTTCCATAATTCATGCCTATATAGTTTCCTGACTTCACGGTGTGAATCGTTCCGTCATTCGTTCTTATAAGCGCCCATACAAAGTCTTCTTTATCCAGTGTCCCTACCATTCTCAAAGAATCCAGCGGAAACTGTTCAAGTTCTTCCTTTCTTCGATTGAAATCCGGGGTCAGGCCACTGTTTTGAGCAATGTTTGTCTCTGTTTCCTGTACCTTTTCCGGCGCAAAAGGATTGCGCAGATCTGAAGACGAATAGGTATGTGTTTCAACTTCCTTAATCTCAGGTAATGGTTCAATTCGGCCCGGCGGCCTTTGTTTAACTTCCTCAATGAAGCCCCTGAGGTCATTCATGTCCTGCTTTGCACAACCAGCCAGCAGACCGGTTAATATCAACGGGAGAACGTGATGGAATTTCATCATTGGTTATCCTCCTCGAGATATCTGTAGGTTTTAGCGGTGGCTTTCATAAACAACATTTCAACTCCAGCCTCGTCAGACTTGTTTCCCTGCCTTGGAGAAATTTGTATATCGTGCACTGTCACAATACGGGGCAATGCAGCTATACCACTGATGAACTCGCCAAATTCGTGGTAGGTACCTTCTACCTCAATACTGATAGGCAATTCGGCATAGAATTCACGCGGTACTTCGCCCTGGGGCTGGAACAGCTTGAACTCAAGCCCTGCTGCCAGACCCGTCTGTGAAACATCGACCAGCAAATCCGGCACCTCGGTTTTGTCAGGCAATTGTCGCAGCATAGCACCAAAGGTATCTTCCATTTCCTTCAGCTGCTGTTTGTAACTTTCAAGGTTTACCGCTTTTGCCTGCTTGTCTTCAAACTGACGCTTGAGTTCCGCTTCTTGCGCAGTTGCCTTGTCCAGCCTCACAAACTGGTCCTGTATCAAGTAATAATAAACGCCAGCGCCTATGCCCGCACAAACGATCAGTATGATAATCAGCTTGACCGCAAAAGGCATTTCACCGATTTCGGAGAGGTCAAGCTCATTGAGTTCTTCAAGATTCACTGTTCTTCATCCTTCTTTTTTGGTGCAGCTTGCTTAGCCGAAAGCTTGAAATGGCTGAAACCCGTACCGGTTTTATCCTTGTTTTGAATGATCTGCAGTTTCGGCTTCTCCATCCAGCGTGTATCTTCAATGTTTCTCATGTATGAGGAGACCCTGGCATTCGATTGAGCCCGGCCATCAAATGACACATTGCTTCCACTCTGACCAACCTTGGTCAGGAATACACCTTCAGGAAGGGTGGTAACAATTTCATCCATCAAGCGAACAATCTGTGGACGACTCCCCTGCAGACGGGTAATAACGCTCATCCTGGAAAGCAACTGGTTTTTCTTGTTTTCCAGCTCCCTGATTTCACGGATTCGCTCTTCCACAATTGAGATTTCTCTTTTGATATAGTTGTTTCTATTGTGTTGATGGGTAATTTGATTTTCATTGTGCCAATGCCAGCCGCCCATGCCGGCACCGGTTAACACAACTCCAGCGAGCAACAGAACCAGGAAGTCCTGTAAATGTTTCTTTTTGAGTTCCTCTCGCCATGGAAGCAGATTTATCTTAGCCATATCAGTCAAAACTCCTTAACGCCAGACCACAGGCGATCATCATTGCCGGAGCATCGTTGCTCAGGCTCTGCGCCTTGACTTTAGATGCGACTGACATATTCGCAAACGGATTGGCAATTGATGTGGTAACACCCATTTTTTCCTCAATCAGATCATCAATTCCTACAATTGAAGAGCTGCCTCCAGCCATAACGATCATGTCTACATCACTGAAGGCACTTGCCGAATAGAAAAACTGCAGTGAGCGACTCACCTGTTGAGCCATGGCCTCCTTGAAAGGATCCAGTACCTCTGGAACATAGTTGTCGGGTAACCCACCCTGACGCTTGGCCATCCCTGCTTCTTCATTGGATAAGCCATAGCGGCGCTGGATTTCCTCGGTTAATTGCTTACCACCGAAGTTCTGTTCACGCGTGTAGATAATGCGTCCATCATGAAGCACGTTTAGCGTGGTGGTAGTTGCACCTACATCTGCAACCGCTATCGTCATGTCCTTACCCTGATCCGGCCACTGCGAGGCCAATTGAACACAGGCGTTTTCCATGGCATAGGCTTCTACATCCACAACACCTGCACTGAGACCCGCAATATCCAGCGCGTCTACCCTGTCTTCGACATTTTCACTTCGGGAAGCAGCCAGTAACACATCTACCATTTCAGGATCTTTTTCAGAGGGGCCCTGCACTTCATAATCCAGATTGACCTCTTCCAGCGGATAAGGAATGTACTGGTCGGCCTCCAGCATTATCTGCGCATGCAGCTCTTTATCCGATAAAGATCCCGGCATGGAAATAACCCTGGTGATAACTGCGGAGCCGGCTACGGCTACGGCGGCTTTCTTTGCCTTGGTACCTGAGCGCTTGACAACATTCTTTATCGCCTGACCAACTGCATCGACATCAGCAATGTTTTTTTCAACAACCGAGTCTGCAGGCAACGGCTCAACGCCATAGTTCTCAACCTTGTACTGTACCCCATCCCGGCCACTGGTTTGACTGAGCTCCAACAGCTTCACAGCCGTCGAGCTGATATCCAGACCGAGCATAATCGGTGATTTTCGTCCTAAGAGGAACATGATTTCCCTTTTAATTTTCTGAGCCTTAGCGGCATTACCTAGAATTTTTTTTAAGTTATGTGACTAACTATATAGCAATAAATAATTTTTTGTGAAGTTTTTTCTTAAAAAACTTTCAAATTATTTAACTTTCATCTGCTAACATAGCGATTTATCGTCACCTGGAAAGAAAAATTTAGCCCAAAAACATCAATTTTTTATGAAAACCCTGCTGAAGATCACAAAATTTTTACTCATTCTCGGAATTTTCGGGGTAATTTCAGCGGCAGCACTGGTTTTTGGTGTTTATCAGTATGTCAAACCCGGCCTGCCTTCTATTGAAAGTCTCAAGCATGTCCAGCTCCAGGTTCCGCTGAGAATATATTCCAGGGATGGTCTGTTAATTTCTGAATATGGTGAAAAGCGGCGTATACCCGTCAAATTTGAGGAGGTTCCCGAGAAAATGGTGCAAGCCTTCCTTGCCGCAGAAGATGACCGTTTTTACGAACACCCCGGTGTCGATTACCAGGGACTGATACGCGCAGCTGTTCAGTTGGCATTAACCGGTCAGAAAAAGCAGGGTGGCAGTACCATCACCATGCAGGTTGCCCGCAATTTCTTTCTTTCCAGCAAAAAAACCTACCTTCGCAAGATCAATGAAATTTTTCTGGCACTGAAAATTGACAAAGAACTCAGCAAAAATGACGTGCTGACGCTGTACATGAACAAAATCTATCTGGGTCAGCGTGCCTATGGAGTGGGGGCTGCAGCCCGTGTCTACTATGGCAAGGACCTGGATGAGCTGAATCTGGCACAAATTGCCATGATTGCCGGTCTACCCAAGGCACCTTCAACGCTTAATCCCATCAGCAATCCGGAACGGGCTGTAACTCGTCGCAACTATGTTCTGGACAGGATGTTAAGCCTTGGTTTTATCAGCGCCGAAGAAGAGAAGGCTGCGCGTGATAGTGCTGTCAGTGCAAAACGTTATTCAGCAAACATTGAACTGAATGCACCTTACATTGCTGAAATGGCTCGTGCCGAGATATTTGAACGCTATGGAGAAGATAGCTACACCGGTGGTTATTCCGTTTATACCACCGTGGTTTCAGACCTGCAGCAACAGGCTGTCGACGCTGTGCATATGGTGAGCAATGACTATGACAAGCGCCACGGTTACCGCGGGGTTATCACTCAATTGGACCCCACAGTACTTGAAATGCCCGACAAAATGGATGAGATCATCAGTACGACAGATAGCTTCGGCAATCTGACTGTTGCGATTACCACTGGCGTTAAAGAGCAGGAGGTTGATATCTACCTGGGCGATGGACAAACAGCCACTATCCCATGGGAAGGATTGAAATGGGCACGTCGCTACATTACCGAGGATCGCCGCGGCAAAGCACCTGAGAAAGCCGACGACATCCTCAAACCAGCCAGCCTGATATACGTGCTCAGCCAGACCGAAGTCGACGAAAAATCAAAAGAAAAGACTCCCGTCACCTTCTGGCGTCTTGCACAACTTCCCCAGGTCAATGCCGCGCTAGTTGCTCTCGATCCAAATGATGGCGCTATTACCAGCCTGGTTGGAGGCTATGACTATTTTCAGACAAAATTCAATCGCGTCACGCAGGCCAGGCGGCAGCCTGGCTCCGGCTTCAAGGCATTCGTTTACTCAGCTGCACTTGAAAACGGTTTTACCGCGGCCAGCACCATCAATGATGCGCCTGTTGTATTTGAGGATGCGGGGCTTGAGGGAGCCTGGCGGCCGGAAAACTATAGCGGTAAATTTTTCGGCCTGACTCGCTTGAGATATGCCCTGACCAAGTCACGCAATCTGGTTTCAATCCGTCTAATGCGCAGCATCGGCATCAAAAAAGCGCTTGATCACATCGAAAACTTTGGCTTTTCCCGGGAAGAATTACCCCATAACCTTTCGCTTGCCCTCGGCACAGCCAATATTACCCCTTTGCAGATGGCAAGAGGCTATGCAGTACTGGCCAATGGCGGTTTTCTTGTCGATCCCTATCTTGTCTCCAGAATTGAAAAAAATGGTCTGGAAACTGTCTACCGGGCCATGCCGAAGACAGTGTGTCTTGAGTGTGCCCAAAGCCCTTATGAAAGCGTTAACACAAAGACGGATATCCCACCTGGTGAAGCACAGCCCCAACCAGAACAACTGCCAGAACAACTGCCAGAACAGCAGGCAGATCAGCAACCGGAGATTGCTCCGCGCGTGATTACGCCTGAAAACCGTTACATTATGTATTCCATGATGCAGGATGTGATAACCCGGGGTACCGCAACAAGAGCCAGGGTGTTAAACCGCAAAGACCTTGCAGGTAAAACCGGTACAACCAATGACCAGCGCGACGCCTGGTTCAATGGTTACAACCAGTCTATTGTTGCTACGGCATGGGTCGGGTTTGATGACAACTCAAAACTCGGCAGCGGAGAGTTTGGTGGCCGTGCAGCGCTTCCAGGCTGGATTCATTATATGAAAAAGGCCTTGACCTATTATCCTAAAGACAATCCACCTGCCATGCCTGATGGCATGCTGAGCATTCGTATTGACCCCAAAACCGGTAAACTGGCATCGATTAACCAGCGTGACGCAATTTTTGAGGTGTTCAGAGCTGAATATGCCCCGACTGAAAGAGCTGATATCGATGAACCGGTCGTGCTGCCAGCCAATGACAGCAGCGCGCCACAAACCGTTATTGAAGATACCGAGCTATTCTAGTCTGTTAAGAGCGAGCTGCTGGAATTCACTCTGCTGTGTAGTATTTCAGTGACTTACCGGTTTTAACTCTGTTCTAACGCTGGGTTATTGGCACATAGTCCCGTTTGGGTTCGCCGACATAGATTTGCCTGGGACGACCAATGCGCTGCTTGGGATCGGAGATCATTTCCATCCAGTGAGCAACCCAGCCGGTAGTGCGGGCAATAGCAAACATCACCGTAAACATATTACGCGGTATACCCAAAGCGCGGTAAATAATGCCCGAATAAAAATCGACATTGGGATAGAGTTTACGCTCGACAAAATACTCATCCTCAAGTGCAATCTCTTCAAGCCTCAGGGCAATTTCGAAGAAAGGATCATGAGTATCAACTTCTTCCAGTACTTCATGACATACCTGGCGAATAATTTTGGCTCGCGGGTCATAGTTTTTGTATACCCGGTGACCAAAACCCATAAGGCGGAACGGGTCGTTCTTGTCCTTGGCGCGGGCAATAAATTTATCGATATTGGATACTTCCTCAATTTCTTCGAGCATGTCCAGTACTGCCTCATTCGCTCCGCCATGAGCCGGTCCCCACAATGAGGCTATTCCTGCGGCTATACAGGCAAATGGGTTGGCCCCGGAGGAACCTGCCAGGCGAACAGTTGAAGTCGAGGCATTCTGTTCGTGATCCGCATGCAGGATAAATAACAGGTTCATGGCTTTCTCGGCAGCTGGACTAAGCTGGTAATCTTCGCAGGGATTGGCAAACATCATGCGCAGGAAATTGCCCACATAAGACAGGTCATTACGCGGATAGTTTACCGGTTCACCGAGATTATGTTTGAAACAGGCCGCAGCTATCGTCGGCATTTTGGCAATCATGCGATGAGCGCTGATTTCGCGGTGACGTTCATTCTGAATATCAATCGAATCATGGTAAAAAGCCGATAAGGAACCGGTGACACCCACCATCATGGCCATAGGATGGGCGTCATAATGGAAACCATCAAAAAAGTGAAGTAATGATTCATTGATCATGGTGTGATGGGTAATCACATCATTAAAATCAGAATACTGCTGGGCTGATGGCAACTCGCCATAAAGCAACAGATAGGCAACTTCCAGAAAATCACTGTTTTCTGCCAATTGCTCAATCGGGTAGCCACGGTAGCGCAGGATACCTTCATCACCATCAATGTAGGTGATCTTGCTATGGCAACTGGCGGTGCTGACAAAACCCGGGTCATAAGTAAAAACACCCATGTCACCGTAGAGAGAGGTAATATCGATCGCATCCGGACCTTCAGTACCGGAGCGCAGTTCAAGCGTGATTTCGGAAGAATCACCTTTGAGATTTACAGTTTTAGTCATTCATTACTTCCCGGGCAGTGCCCACATCTGATCCCGGGTTCTCCTCTGCTAGCTGTCAAGAATTATAATAATAGACGATTCTAAACCAATTATGACATCGGCGGATAATGCTCAGGCCAGTCCGCCCTGGCAACACCTGATTCGATAGCGGCTTTGGCAACAGCCTGGGGTACAACATCTCGCAACCTCGGATCGAGCGGTTTAGGCAGGATATACTCAGGCCCAAACTCCAGGTGTTCCAGACCATAGGCCTGCAATACTGAGTCCGGCACTGCTTCATGTGTCAGGTCTTGCAATGCATGCACAGCCGCAATCTGCATTTCTTCGTTGATTTTTGAGGCCCTGACATCCAGCGCACCACGGAAAATAAATGGGAAACCCAGTACATTGTTGACCTGATTTGGATAATCCGAGCGCCCCGTCGCCATAATCAGGTCATCCCTGGCATTGAAGGCATTGGACGGACGAATTTCCGGTACCGGATTGGACAGTGCAAAGACGATAGGTTTTGGCGCCATGAGCTTCAGAACCTCTTCAGACACCAGGTCCGGGCCGGAGACTCCAATAAATACATCGGCATCAGTCATGGCATCCTCAAGCGTACGCTTGTCAGTATCGGCAGCAACACCAAACTTGTAGGGATTCAGGTCCCGACGACCTGTATGGATGACACCGTTTCTGTCTAACACAAAAATATGGTCTCGATGAGCTCCCATGCTCATCAACAACCTGACAGCGGCAATTCCGGCTGCTCCTGCACCCATGACAACCATGGTTGCATCTTCGAGTTTCTTGCCCTGTAATTCCAGTGCGTTCAGCAAGCCGGCAACAATAATAATGGCAGTACCATGCTGGTCATCATGAAAAACCGGTATGTCCAGCTGTTCAATCAATGCCTGCTCGATTTCAAAGCAATGTGGTGCGGCAATATCTTCAAGATTGATACCGCCAAAGGTTGGCGCAATACGCATGACGGTTTCAATAAATTCCTGTGGATGTTCGGCATCCACTTCAATATCGAATACATCAATACCGGCAAAATGCTTGAAAAGTACGCCCTTGCCTTCCATCACGGGCTTGCCTGCCAGAGAACCAACATTGCCCAGACCCAGTACCGCTGTGCCATCTGTAATAACACCCACCAGGTTACCTTTACCGGTATACCGATAAGCGTTTTCCCTGTCCTCTGCTATTTTTCGCACGGGTTCGGCAACGCCTGGCGTATAAGCCAGTGCCAGATCACTCTGGCTGGCCGTAGACTTGGTTACTTCCACGCTTAGCTTTCCTGGGCGCGGGTTTTCATGGTAATCCAGAGCAGCCTTGTTAATTTCTGCGTCCAGATGGTGGGAACCTTTATTTTCCGACATGGGTTTACTCGTTTCTGATTTGAAGGAAGGTATTTTACAGAAGAAACCTGCGAAGCTGAATGGCAATAAAAAAGGCACCATCTGGTGCCTTTTTTTCGAGTCTGCTGTCGTCCCGATTAACGCGAGTAACGTTTGCGGAACTTGTCAACACGGCCACCGCTGTCAACAATTTTCTGCTGACCGGTGTAAAACGGATGACATGAAGAACAAACCTCGATGTGGAGTTCCTTGCCCAGGGTAGAACCTGTCATGAACTCATTGCCGCAACTGCATACGACCTTGATTTCGCTGTAATCTGGATGTGTATCCGCTTTCATGTTTTCGCCTTTAAATCTAACCAATTCGCCAAAGGACGCGAATCTTATTAAAAATCAGCGATCTTATCAAGTCTTACGAGGGTATTTTTCAGTTCAGTCACGCGCTGGGTGAATTGCGCGCCTGGTGTAGTGTGCAGCAAGTCCAGTTGCCTGTCCTTTGCCAGTCCCATCAGTTCATGAAAATGATCAGAAACTGTCGTCCCTTTCCCGAACATAACCAACATATTGATATGTTGCTGCCCAAAAAGGAAATTCACACAAATATTTCAGTCAGGTTATTGAGAAAACGATACCCTGTCTCGCTAGGCTGGTATTTACCTGACTGTTTTAAAAGGAGTTTTTTGCTCATAGCCGCTTCTATACCGGGCTTGGCGAATGACCGGTCGAGAAAGGTTTTACGTTCAAACTCGGCTTCAGTAAAGCTGCTGAAAAGACGCAGACGATTCATGAAATACTCGGCAACCAGGTCATTTGTCGTCAGAAACTGCTCACTGGACAGGAAGTTTCCTGCCATATAGTCGTGTGGATGGCGCTTTTTACTGTTTCTTCTGAAACGTCCATCAGCCAGTCGCAATTTTCCGTGGGCGCCGGCTCCTATGCCAACATAATCCCCATACAGCCAGTAATTGAGGTTATGCCTACATTGCCTGCCTTCCCTGCTCCAGGCAGAAATTTCATACTGTTCGAAGCCCTGCTGTTCAAGCAGGGACTTACCAGCCTGCTGAATTTCATCGAGAATCTCCGCATCTGGCATGTGATGCGGTGGGCTTGCATAAAAAGGTGTGTTGGGCTCGAGGGTCAGCTGATACCAGGAAATATGCTCAGGCATGAGTTCTAAAACGCCACTGAGATCTGAGAGCGCCTGTTCAACCGTCTGTCCCGGCAGGCCAAACATCAGGTCAATATTGATGTTGTCAAAACCTGATTCGCGGGCGATCCCAAATGCCTGCCTTGCCTGTGCCGATGAGTGAATCCGCCCCAGTTTCTGTAACTGTTGATCATCCAGGCTCTGAAAACCCATTGAAAGACGATTAATACCGGCTTCATGATAACCGCGGAAATTATCGGCATCAGCTGTTCCCGGATTGGCCTCCAGCGTGACTTCTGCACCTGGCTTTATGTCGATTCTGGTATTAAGCGCTGTTAGCAGTCGCCCGTAAAAATCTGCAGATAATGTGCTTGGAGTACCGCCACCAAAGAATATTGACAATAGTGAGCGCCCACTTATATGTTTTAGTTCCCGGTTAAAATCTTCAACCAGCCTTTCAAGGTATTTTCTTTCATCTGGTGGCTGGCGTATCGCATGGGAGTTAAAATCGCAATATGGGCATTTCTGCACACACCATGGAATGTGCGCATACAGGGATAAATCGTTGCGCATTCCTTACCTAGAAAACCCCGAGATCCTGGTATGACCTTGCCAGTTTCGATAATGAAATCACGTAGGCGGCTGTACGGTAATCTTCAACTTTTTCCATGGTGTTTTTGGCCGTAATAATATCCTGCAGGGCCAGCCGCATACTATCGTCAAGGCCCGAACGTACCAGATCAAACTCATCAGCGCCGCGGATCAGTTCATCTTTAAGATAATCCGGCACTTTACCGCCAAGGCTTTCTAGCGCCTGCACTATATGACGCCCCCTGGTCTCATCAAACCTTCTTTCCATGCGACCAAAGCGGATATGTGACAGGTTCCTGATCCATTCAAAATAGGACACGATGACACCACCTGCATTGACATAAGCGTCAGGCAAAATGGTCACGCCTTTTTTCTGCAATATGCGGTCTGCTTCAAAAGTAACCGGGCCATTGGCAGCCTCAGCAATCAGTTTTGCCTTGATGCGGTTGGCATTGGAAGTATCAATCACCGCTTCAAGTGCTGCAGGAATCAGAATATCACAATCCAGTTCCAGCCCTGCGGCACCATCTTCTGAATAATCTCCTCCGGCAAAGCCTCTTACACCTCCGTTATCGGTCAGATAATAGGACAATGCCTGAATATCAAGGCCTTCTTCATTGGTAACAACTCCGTCGCGCTCAATCACTGCAATAATTTTCGCATCGTCTTCTTCAGACAGGAATTTCGCCGCATAGAAGCCCACGTTACCGAGACCCTGAATAACGATTCGCTTACCAGCAAGTGAGCCCTCCATACCTGTATTTTTAACTTCATCGGGATGGCGAAAAAACTCTTGCAGGGCATACTGCACACCACGACCCGTGGCTTCTGTCCTGCCGCGGATACCTCCGTGTTCAACGGGTTTTCCCGTGACGCAGGCAATGTGATTGAGATCTTCAGGATAGAGGTGTTTGTAGGTATCTGCAATCCAGGCCATTTCACGCTGGCCGGTGCCGACATCAGGTGCCGGTACGTTTTCAGCAGGACTGAGAAAACCCTTGTTGGCCAGTTCACGTGCAAAGCGGCGCGTGATGATCTGCATATCATCCCGAGAATATTGATTGGGATCGATGTAAAGTCCGCCTTTGGAACCACCAAAAGGCACATCAACAATCGCACATTTATAGGTCATCAATGCTGCCAGGGCTTCGACTTCGTTCTGGTCAACGGTCAGGGCGTAGCGGATACCGCCTTTTGAGGGTTGTCGGTGAATGCTGTGGACAGCGCGCCAGCCGGTAAAAACCTGCACCCTGCCATTGATCAAAACTGGAAAAGTCACCTGTAAAACCGAGGTACAGGGTTTGATCGCAGCAGCAATGTCGCGATCAAGATCCATTACTTCTATGGCTCGATCAACCATATGATCAACGCTTTGTCGGAAATTCAAACCTGCTAGAATTGTAGGTTCGGCCATTATTATTATCCTCGCGGGCGGTTTTTTTATAGCTTAGAGCATAAATTCAGACACTGCCTGAAAGCTGCTGTAGATCTTATAGGGGTTGAAGATTGGCATAGGAAACAACCAGCCATTTGGGACCGGCAGTTTCAAAATTGACCTGAACCCTCGCCGCTGCTCCCTGGCCCTCGGCGTTAAGTACCGTACCCATACCAAACTTGGCATGTGAAACCCGCTGACCCAAACGGAAACCGCTGGCTTCCTGAGCGGTCGATAGTGAACCACCGGGTGAGCTGTAAGGGCGTGAAACTGCCGGCCGGCTTCTGACTTCTTCAGTGACTTCTGCAGGGATCTCGCGCAGGAAACGTGAGGGCAGGGGGTAAGTTTCAGAACCATGCAAACGGCGTGTTTCTGCATAACAGAGATAAAGCTGCTGCATGGCCCGAGTCATGCCGACATAACAAAGACGCCTTTCCTCTTCCAGCCGCTCCGGGTCTTCTGCCGACATACTGTGAGGGAACAGACCTTCTTCAACACCGCCAATAAATACCAGGGGAAACTCAAGCCCCTTGGCAGAATGCAATGTCATCAACTGCACACAATCTTCATATTCGCCCGCCTGTTGTTCTCCTGCTTCCAGTGCTGCGTGTGACAAAAAGGCATCCAGCAGGGACAGTTGTTCCTCCTGTTCATCGAGTATTTCTTCCTGGGAATACTGGCGCGTTGCATTGACCAGTTCCTGCAGGTTTTCGATACGATCCTGACCCTTGCCATCCTTGGATTTCTGGAAATGCTCTGCCAGGCCCGAGGCTTCAATCACCAGGCTGCTCTGTTCATGCAGATCCAGATCCGAAGTTTCCTCATCCAGCTTTTCAATCAATTCCAGATAAGCCCGCAAGGAATTCGCAGCCCTGGCGGGCATGGCATTGCCTTTAAGTAAGTCCTCACTAGCTTGCCACATGGAGCAGCCAAAATCACGCGCATGCAGCCTGACAGCATCCAGTGTGCGCGGACCTATACCCCTGGGCGGCTGGTTCACAGAGCGCTCGAAAGCCGCATCGTCATGGCGATGCGATACGATCCTGAGATAGGCGAGGGCATCCCTGACTTCAGCACGTTCGAAGAAACGCAGCCCACCATAGACACGATAGGGTATGGCTGCCTGCAACAGGGCTTCTTCAAACAGGCGTGACTGGGCCGTGGTGCGATAAAGAATAGCAACATCATTTCTGATATTGCCATCCTCTATAAACTGCTTGATGCGTTCGATAACAAAACGCGCCTCATCCACCTCATTGAAGGCCGCATAGACGCGTATTGGCTCTCCCTCACCAACGTCGGTCCACAACTCTTTTCCGAGTCTCGAAGCATTGTTGGCGATGACGGCATTGGCACCTTTGAGAATATTGCCGGTAGAGCGATAATTTTGCTCCAGCCTGATGGCAGTGGTATTGGGATAATGTTTTTCAAAATCACGGATATTTTCCACGCGCGCGCCACGCCACCCATAAATCGACTGGTCGTCATCTCCAACGACAAATAGCTTGTCATCATTGCCGGCCAGCAAACGCAGCCAGGCATATTGAATGGTATTGGTATCCTGAAATTCGTCCACCAGAATATGGGAAAAACGCTCGCGGTAATGTGCCAGTACTTCGGGATTGTCTCTCCACAGTTCATGTGCTCTAAGCAGAAGTTCGGCAAAATCGATGCTGCCGGTACGATTACAGGCTTCTTCATAAGCCTGGTAGATTTTAATCATTTGTCGGCGATACGGATCGCCATCATCCTCCAGGTGTTGAGGACGATGGCCTTCATCTTTTTGCTTGTTGATAAACCACTGCGCCTGTCTTGGCGGCCACTTGGCGTCGTCAAGGTTCATTTCGCGGATGATACGCTTCACCAGTCTCTGCTGATCATCAGAATTGAGTATCTGAAAATTTTTCGGAAGACCGGCTTCCTGCCAGTGGGCTCTTAACAGTCTATGGGCCAGACCATGAAATGTACCGACCCACATACCACCAACCGGCTGTTCCAGCAGATTCTCGATACGGTGCTGCATTTCTTTTGCCGCCTTGTTGGTGAAGGTGACAGCCAGAACACTCCACGGAGAAGCGCCGAGCACCTTGATGAGCCAGGCAATACGATGCACCAGCACGCGTGTTTTACCGGAGCCTGCTCCGGCCAGCACCAGGGTAGAGGAGGGTGGAGCAACAACAGCTTCGCGTTGTGCATCATTGAGTCCGTCAAGTAATAATTCAGGATCCATGGCTGTGGTTATTCAACGGTAACGGATTTTGCCAGATTCCTGGGCTGATCCACGTTTGTGCCTTTAAGTACAGCCACATGATAGGAAAGCAATTGCAGTGGCACGCTATAGACAATAGGAGCCGTGGAAGGATAGATATCTGACAGTGTCAGGTTTTCATAAACATCCAGGTCGATTTTCACATTGTGGTCACTGAACAGAAACAACTGGCCACCACGGGCACGCACTTCCTGAAGATTGGATAGCACTTTCTCCAGTAACGGATCATCTGGCAGAGCACATACCACTGGAATTTTTTCATCAACCAGCGCCAGCGGTCCGTGTTTCAATTCACCCGCCGGGTAAGCCTCAGCGTGAATATAGGAAATTTCCTTGAGTTTTAATGCACCTTCCATCGCGATGGGATAAAAAGGTCCTCTGCCAAGAAACAGCGCATTATGCTTGTCTGAAAAACGCTGTGCCATATCCTTGATCGCATCAGAAAGCTGCAACACCACTTCGACCTGACGAGGCAACGCCTCAAGTTCATCGATAAAGACCTTTTCCTGCGCAGCACTTAAGCCTTTTCTACGAGCCAGGGCGATGATTATCAGGCGCAAGGCCACCAGTTGTGTGGTAAAGGCCTTGGTTGAGGCAACACCTATTTCCGGCCCGGCCCGGGTCATCAGGGCAACATCGGATTCTCTTACCAGTGAACTTTCCGGGACGTTACAGATACACAGGCTACCTAGATAACCCAGTTCTTTGGATTTTCTCAAGGCCGCCAGGGTGTCTGCTGTTTCGCCTGACTGGGAAATGGTAATGATGGTGGTATCTTCTGTGACCACGGTTTTTCGGTAACGGTATTCACTGGCCACTTCGACCTGACAGGGGATACCTACTTCCTCAAGCCAGTATCTTGCCACCAAACCTGCGTGATAACTGGTGCCGCAGGCAATAATCTGCACATTTTTTGTTTTGTCCAGCAGATCGGTAGCAACATGACCAAAACTTTCTTCCAGTAACCGCCCATTATGGATACGCCCTTCCAGGGTTTCTGCGATCACTGAAGGTTGCTCAAACATTTCCTTGAGCATGTAGTGTTCGTAGGGGCCTTTGTCAGACTGGCTGGACTTGATCTCTGATTTCAGGACTTCTCTTTCCACTGGCTGATTAGCTGCATCAAACAGTTTGATCGAATCGAGACGAATATCTGCCAGATCGCCCTCTTCAAGAAAAATAAAGTTTTGTGTTACCGGCAGCAATGCAAATACGTCCGAAGCAATATAGTTGCCATCTTCACCCAAGCCAATGACCAGCGGACTGCCGGAACGGGTCACAATCATGCGCCCTGGTTCAGAAAGGTTTATAGCCGCCAGGCCATAGGCGCCGGCCATGCGTTTTTTTGCACTCCGAACCGCATTTAACAGATCATTTTCTTTTTTAAGTTCACTGGCCAGCAGATGGACAATGACTTCGGTATCAGTTTCCGAGGTAAAAACAAAACCTTCTGCGCTCAACTGTTCACGCAGCTCGGTATGATTTTCGATGATACCGTTATGGACTATGGCTACCTGTTCACCGCTCATGTGAGGGTGGGCATTTCTTTCTGCCGGCATACCATGCGTTGCCCAGCGCGTATGTGCGATACCGGCCTGGCTCTCGAGGGCAGATTGTTCAGCCAGCAGTTTAAGGCCGTCCACCTTGCCGACCGAGCGAATACGCTGTAACTGGTTAGCCTGGTTGAAAACAGCCAGGCCAGCAGAATCATAGCCTCTGTACTCCAGGCGTTTGAGACCATCCAACAGTACCGGAACGATGTTCTTACTTGAAATGGCTCCTACAATTCCGCACATACTGCAATCCTAGCTGGGCTGTTTCACCGGACGTTTCCAGTTCTGTATAGTAATCTGTTTTGCCCGGGTTAATGTCAGTTTGCCTTCCGGTGTTTCCCTGGTAATCACAGAACCGGCGCCGATGGTTGATCCCTTGTTTACGATAATTGGTGCCACCAGTGCCGTATTCGAGCCGATAAAGGAATTATCACCAATAATGGTTTTATGCTTGTTGGCTCCATCATAATTACAGGTGATGGTACCGGCTCCGATATTGACGGTTTTGCCAATTTCACTATCACCAACATAACTTAAATGGTTCACCTTGCTGCCTTTATCAACGCGGGCATTCTTGAGTTCCACAAAGTTTCCAATATGATTATTGCCAGCCAGCTCTGTACCTGGACGAATACGTGCAAAGGGTCCGACTTTGCTTGATGCGCCTATGATGGCATTTTCGATCACGCAGTTTTCAAGAATATTGACATTCTCATCAATACGACTGTTTTTAATGATGGTATTGGCGCCGATATTAACGCCTTCGCCTATACTGACATCACCTTCCAAAATAACATTGATATCCAGCAGGCAATCCTTGCCAACTACAATATCACCACGTATATCGATTCTCTCTGGATCGATTATGGTGACGCCCTGGCGCATCAGGTTTTCAGCCTGCTTTTGCTGGAATTCACGTTCCAGGGCAGCCAGTTGCAGCCTGTCATTAACACCGCTGACTTCACTTTCTGTTTCGGGATGTACTGGCAAGACATTGACCTTGTCGTCTACCGCAAACGCAACAATATCTGTCAGGTAAAATTCCTGCTGGGCATTATTGTTCTCGATCCTGGAAATCCAGCGAGATAACGGCTCATGCCTGATACACATGATACCGGTATTGATCTCATTGATTGTTAACTGCTCTGGCAAAGCATCCTTCTGTTCTACGATGGAAATGATCCGGTCATTGTTATCACGCACAATACGGCCATAGCCTGACGGGTCATTCAATTTCACGGTTAGCAATGCCAGATCTGTTTCACAGGCAATCAATGTTTTGAGCGTATCGGCCTGTATTAATGGCACATCACCATACAAAACCAGTACTTTATCGACTGCCTGCAGAAAAGGCATTGCCTGTTCCACGGCGTGACCGGTTCCCAGTTGCTCCGCCTGTTCAGCCCAGATGAGATCAGGATCTGATACTTCTTCTCTGACACGTTCACCGCCATGCCCATATACAACCACGACCTGTAGTGGGTCGAGATGCCGGGCACAATCGATAACATGCTGCAGCATGGGCTTTCCTGCAATAGGATGCAGCACCTTGGGCAGGGATGATTTCATTCGAGTACCTTGCCCGGCAGCAAGAATCACAACACCCAGTTTCATCACTGGCTTCTCCATGAGACTTTAATATATTGTTTTTGTGAAAGTAAATTTATCAGACGATGTTAATTTAAGGTAGGCTTGTTTGGAACTTCATCTTCTATTGCACTAAAGTCTTCTGCTGTGGCATCTCTGACTTCCAGTATTTTGACTTGCAGCCTTAGGGTTTTGCCTGCCATCGGATGATTTCCATCAATAACCAGCTTGCCATTTTCAATTTTACTGACATAAAAACTTTTTGTTTCTCCCAGGTCATTTTGCATCTGTACTTCTGCACCAATGTGACGAAATTCTTCAGGAACGTTTTCCAGGTCTTCTACAAATACCATCTCGGGGTCATAATCTCCAAAGCCCTGGTCTGGCGATATTTCACTGGATATTTCATCTCCAGCCTGTTTGCCGGGCAAGAGTTCATCCATTCCACCCAGTAACTGGGTATCACCGCCAAAGATATAACCTGTAGGAATGTCGTTATGCTCGAGTACAGAGCCGCTATCATCTTTGATGACATAGCTTAGTGAAACGGATTTTCCTGGTTTGATTTTTTCTGTCATGAAAGTTTCTGAACAAAAAACGGCCCTGATGTTTCCATCAGGGCCGTACTTATAGAATGGAACCGTTATTATTAACCTTTCCGGCCTTTGCGGATCTTCTGAATGGTTCTCAGCTGTGCCACTGCCTCGGCAAGTTCGGCCTTGGCTCTTGCATATTCAAAATCAGAGCGTTGATTTTCCAGTGCATCTTCAGCACGGCGCTTGGCTTCTTCCGCAGCGGCTTCATCAAGGTCATGGGCCCTTAATGCCGTATCAGCCAGGATAGTCACTACATGCGGCTGTACTTCGAGCATACCGCCGGATACGTAGAAATGTTCCACATCGCTGCCATTGGTTACACGGACATCACCAGCCTTGATCGGCGATACAAATGGTGTATGCCGCGGCGCAATGCCGACCTCACCCATTTTGGCAGGTACATAAACCATTTCGCCTTGTCCGGAGTAAAGTTCACCTTCGGCACTGACGATATCAACATGTATTGTCATTGACATGTTTTATCTCCGACTTATGCGCTTTCTTTTTCCGCGTTGGCAATCACTTCATCAATACCGCCACACATGTAGAAAGCCTGCTCTGGAAGATGATCATATTCACCGGCAACAATGGCTTTAAAGTCTTTAATGGTATCTTTCAGTGATACATATTTACCCGGCGCTCCGGTAAAGACTTCTGCTACGAAGAACGGCTGTGACAGGAAGCGCTGAACTTTACGTGCGCGGTTTACAACCTGTTTATCTTCTTCCGACAGTTCATCCATACCCAGAATGGCGATAATATCTTTCAGCTCTTTATAGCGTTGCAATACGCCCTGTACGCCACGGGCAACATCGTAATGTTCCTGGCCAACAGAGTTAGGCTCCAAAATACGGCTGGTAGAATCGAGAGGATCAACTGCAGGGTAAATTCCCAGCTCGGCAATCTGACGGGATAATACCAGTGTCGCATCCAGGTGAGCGAAGGTTGTAGCAGGCGAGGGGTCAGTCAAGTCATCCGCAGGTACGTAAACAGCCTGGAATGAAGTGATCGATCCGGTCTTTGTTGAGGTAATACGTTCCTGCAGTGCGCCCATTTCTTCAGCCAGTGTAGGCTGGTAACCTACCGCTGAAGGCATACGTCCGAGCAATGCTGATACCTCGGTACCGGCCAGTGTGTAACGATAGATATTATCAACAAACATCAGTACGTCACGACCTTCATCGCGGAAGTTCTCAGCGATAGTCAGACCCGTCAGGGCAACACGCAGACGGTTACCAGGAGGCTCATTCATCTGACCGTAGACCAGTGCCACCTTATCCAGAACACCACCTTCTTCCATTTCATAATAGAAATCGTTACCTTCACGGGTACGTTCACCTACACCGGCAAATACCGAGAAACCGGAGTGCTCAACGGCGATGTTACGAATCAGTTCCATCAGGGTTACGGTTTTACCAACACCGGCACCACCGAACAGGCCAATTTTACCACCCTTGGCGATCGGCATGATCAGATCGATAACCTTGATACCGGTTTCCAGAATTTCTGTTTCACTGGACTGCTCATCCAGGGAAGGAGGCTCACGGTGAATCGCCATGGTTTTTTCAGCTTCAACCGGACCAGCATTGTCAACAGGACGACCCAGTACGTCCATCACACGTCCCAGGGTTGCCTGACCAACTGGAACCATAATCGGGCTACCGGTGGAAACCACTTCGATACCACGCTTGAGACCATCAGTTGAGCCCATAGCAATCGTTCTGACTACGCCATCACCCAGCTGTGATTGAACTTCAAGCGTCAGATCAGCTTCTTCAATGCGAAGCGCTTCATAAATCTTTGGCATATTGCTGCGGTCGAACTCTACGTCTACCACCGCACCGATGATTTCTACCACTTTACCCGAACTCATTTCCGGTTCCCCTTACATTACAAATTTTCTA
>Ga0180433_10002018_pt1 | contig 32695 bp, 46 predicted proteins | sample SS_ome_8_FD_132980 | JGI IMG/M metagenome (GOLD analysis project Ga0180433, IMG submission 132980) | Hypersaline lake sediment archaeal communities from the Salton Sea, California, USA - SS_1_D_1 metaG | ecosystem: Environmental > Aquatic > Non-marine Saline and Alkaline > Hypersaline >...
TTAGTGGTGGGGTGGGATAATGGTATTCCAGCGGGTTGCTAACCCGTCAGTCCTTTTAATCGGGGGCTTGGAGGTTCGAATCCTCCCCTCACCGCAAACCCATTTGAAGGAATCTTGTTCTTTAAGAAGAAGCGTTTGTTTATACGGGGGAGTCTAAATGATCCCCCGTTTCACTTAAAAGGAGAAATGTCTGATGATTATGAGATGTGTCTCGGGGTGTAAAAGTAAATTTCAGGATGCTCGATATGGAAAAGATCGAAGAGTACATAATCCCACAATCAAAGGATTCAGATGTACAGTCTGTGGAACCGAGCGAGATAAAGTAGGTCAGAAAATCGGATCGAAAAAATAAATATGTTTTTATACCGATGATAAATTAAACATCGGTTTGTAATTATGTCAATTAAAAGACATAAATATATTATTGTGGGTCGGTATGCCAAATTGGGTGAAGGCAGCGGGCTGTAAACCCGTGACATTAGGAAACGCTGGAGGTTCGAGTCCTCCCCGGCCCACCATTATTTTTTAATAACACTAGGATCATGAAAGGGGAAAGTATCGATGACGGAAGTAGAACTCATGCGGATTAGAGCGACAGAATACCTAGTCAACAAATTACGACCATCATTCCAATTGATTTTGCGGAAACGATATATATGGTCAGATAAAACCATATGTGGGAAGATAAGGAGAATAGCTTTAGTCGATATCCCTCGAGTTTATGAGGAAACTTGGGGAGAGATTTTATCCAAACTTCTGACACTCAACGAGGTTATTATCGAGCTTCAGAAGGATGGGATAATTTCTGAAAATGGAGGATTGATAATTCCTCCTGATCAGGCAAAATACGGCCTGATATCAAAAATAGCACCATTTGGGGTGATCACTCCTGATGGGAAATATTGGGACCATGTTCCGAATAATATATTCGATGTTCCAAAATACATCTGCTCGTTTCATGATCCTAAAAAGATAAAGGAGCAGGTTAAATCTCAAATCAAAAGACATTTGCCTCCGATCGAAAGGCCTAAAGAATTAATAATCGAGTCCGAGGAAAATATCTGGGAACAAATGGGAGTGTAGGAAATGAGGATCTTGGTCGTGGGTGATATACATGGGATGTGGAGATATATAAATACTCTCATCAACAAGAAGTCACCGGATATCATTTTACAATGCGGGGATTTTGGATGGTGGCCAAAATTCCATAACACCCGTATGATTTCCTCTGGTGAATATGAACGAATCACCCACGACTATGGTCGCAGGGAAAAGAAGTGGAATCAATACGGGATCAAGAATAAGAACACCAAAATTTATTGGTGTGATGGAAACCATGAGGATCATTGGGATATAAAGGACAACAAACCAGGTGAGATTATGCCTGGAGTCTTTTATATGAAACGAGGATTTACATTGAAACTTCCAACAGGAGAAAATGTCCTGTTTATGGGTGGGGCAGACTCCATCGATAAAAAATGGAGAACTATCGGTATCGATTGGTTTCCAGAAGAATTGATCAATCATTCACAACTGTACGACCTTCCTGATGAGAAAGTTGACATTGTCATTTCACATACATGCCCAGAGGAATTCCTTTATGGTCTTAAATTGATCATCAAGGATAAAACTCAAGATCCATGTACGAAGGCCTTATCGTATATTTTGAAAAAGTATAGGCCGAAGAAATGGTTCTTTGGGCATTTTCATCAATTTAAACAAGGAAAAGATGAGGGGGTTGAATGGACTTGTTTGAATATGGCCCCTGAAGGTGGTTGGTGGGTAGAATTATGAAAGGGAGAATATGGATCTTAAAGTGTCAGATGTGGGTGTAATCGTTGGAAGATTTCAAGTTCACGAATTGCATCCTGGTCAGGAAGAATTGATCCGGTCGGTTTTTGAGAGACATCCGAAAACGATTATTTTTCTCGGAGTTTCTCCCCTAAAAACCTCTTATGAGAATCCTTTGGATTTTGAATCTCGGAAACAGATGATCGAGCAGAAGTTTCCGGGTATTCTCGTCACATACATATTCGACACTAAATGGGATTATAAATGGTCGAAAGATTTGGATCAACAGATTCATTATCTGACTGGACCAACAACCTCGGTCGTCCTATATGGTGGAAGAGATTCTTTTGTGAAACATTATGAGGGGGGATATCCCACTGTCGAGATGGATCAGGAGGTATTCACTTCCGGAACAATTGTCAGGGAGGATTTATCCAGAACCGTTCGAGCGACCTCTGATTTTCGAGCCGGTGTAATCTGGGCCACACAGAATCGCTTCTACAATGCGGTTCCGTGTGTGGATGTTGCAATTTTGAATCATGATTGTACGAAAATCCTTCTCGGAAGAAAGAAAAATGTCGATCCACCAGAAACATACAGATTGATTGGTGGATTTGTTGATCCAGAAGAACACCACGAACATACAGCAGCCAGGGAAGTAAAGGAGGAAACAAACCTTGATATTATGGGTCTAGTTTATGTCGGAAGTTATGTCATTGACGACTGGAGATACAAAAGTGAGATCAATAAAATCGCAACCATCTTGTATGCGACATTTGTCGACGAGGGAATTCCGAAAGCTCTCGATGACATCGACGAATTGAGATGGTGTGACATCAAAGAAGATGGGACTTTGGACGTATTCACTGTTGGGTCCCATGCTGAGATGTTTAGAGATCTCAGACCGAAGCTGAAAGTATGGCAAGCCGAATTTAAAATAATATCAAATCCATCCGAAAGGTGAAGGTGAATCATGAGAAATATTATTACGTTAACTGACTCATACAAACTGGGACATTTCAACATGTATCCGGACGACACGGATGGTGTCTACTCCTATTTCGAATCCCGGAGAGGGGCCAGATTCAACAACACCGTTTTGTTTGGACTTCAGGGTCTAATCAAAGAATACCTCATCGGCCGGGTTGTGACTTATGACAAAATTAATCGGGCCAGAGAGTTGGTCGATGCTCATATAGGGCCTGGGGTGTTTAACGAAGATGGATGGAGGGGAATTTATAACCAACGAGATGGTCGTCTTCCGATCAGGATCAAGGCCGTTCCAGAAGGTCTTCCAATCCCAACATCAAATGTCCTGGTAACGGTAGAGAATACTCTTCCACATTTTCCCTGGTTGACGAATTACCTTGAGACTCTTTTGAGTCAGATATGGTATTCTTCAACTGTCTGCACATTGAGTCGGGAGATCAAACTCCTCTGCAAACATTACCTGGATAATACCAGTGATGATAAGGGTGGCCTAGATTTCATGCTCCATGATTTCGGATTCCGTGGTGTGTCATCTGTAGAATCAGCTGGTCGTGGTGGTGCAGGTCATATCGTAAACTTCAACGGGACTGACACCGTTGCGGCCATTGAATATGCCCAGATGTATTATGAAGCAGATGTAACCGCATTTTCTGTCTCTGCAACGGAGCATTCCATCATGACAGCACTCGGGGAAAACGGGGAAAAGGATATATTGGGTCAACTCCTCAAAAAATATCCGACCGGAATCCTTTCCGTTGTAATCGACTCATATGATTATGTGGAGTTCATCAAAATGGCACATGATTATTATGAGGACGAGATTATGAAGAGAAATGGGACTGTTGTATTCAGACCCGACTCCGGAGATCCAGTAGCGGTTACAAACGAGGTCCTTGATCTTCTCGGTGAGAGATTTGGGGCAACATCAAACCGCAAAGGATATAAGATCCTTCGTCCCTCAGTGAAGGTCCTATGGGGGGACGGGATAGACTATATGGGGATAAGAAATATTCTCCATTCGATGAAGGAGAGCAACTGGGCCGCATCGAATATAATATTCGGATGCGGTGGAGGTCTTCTTCAGAAACTTCATCGGGATGTGCAGAGATTTGCATTTAAATCATCTGCACAACGTCGTGGTGGTGTATGGACTGAAATTTTCAAGAAACCGACTGATGTATCAAAGATGTCCAAAAAAGGTCGGCTTGCCTTGGTGAAAGATGATAAAGATCGATATCAAACGCTTGAAAGCGTCAGTCCGACAACATCGGTACCGGATGTTCTTCAAACCGTTTTTGAAGATGGTATTCTCGTTCGAGATATGACCTGGGACCAGGTCAGAGAAAATGCGAGAATTTGATGGAAGGAGAAAAGAAAAGAAACACAACTTTGCGGGTAATGGTGGATGAAGGGGAGAATGAAGCCCAGAAAGCAATTGAAGGTATATTTAGCTGTGGGTATTTCACAACATCTCCCCAGGTTCGATTAGAAGTAATTCAGGTATTATTGTATTTACATGAAGCAACATCAAACCGGATCGCACTTCTTCGGATGCTCCCACATCACGAATCAAGTGTGGTCGACGATTAGGAGGAACAATGAACCACGAACAAAATGTGGTCTGGACCGACTAATCTTAGAACAAAGGAAAGGAGAAAGAGAAATGGGATTCACTCTGTTGATGCTTCTGCTCATGATCATAGCTGTGATCTTTCTCGTCGTGAAGGTTCAAAGCGATGAGGGGCTTGAGGTCTTCTTTGTGAAGGTCCTCGAATTGGCCGGAAAGATCAAGGCTGATTGGGTGAAAGCCAGAGAAAAGGTGAAACTCAGAAAAATCAAAAAAACCCCAGAAGCATCAGATGATAATCTTTATGAGTCATAGACATTTCTAGAGGTGGGTGGGTCATCCGGTTGGCCCACCCAGGAGGGACCGATGAAAGAACTATCAGATTTCCCGAAACTTATGTGTCCTTTTGTTAGAGAGACATATGAAGTGAATGATCAGGATTGGCAAGAATATGGGAGAGCACTTCAATTACGAAACACTAGTGTGTATCTTGTCACTCCAGAAATCACCCCTGGTTATGAGTGGGTTTTTGAGGATAAAGACACCATTGCTGTTGAAAAATTAAATGGTTCAAATGTCAAAATCCTTACAGAAAACGGAAGATTAACCTCTGTGTACAATCGGAAGAATCCGATTGATCCCCTTCAAGTCATGAAGGGGAAGGCTTTCCTCATCGAAGGTGTGTTTATGGCAATCCAGAAAGGATATGTCGAACAAGATGGGGAACAGGCCGGTGAATTAATAGGCCCGAAAATACAGGGTAATCCGTACAAACTGTATACACATTTATGGTATCCATTTGAAAAAGCTGTTAAACATCTGAAATACAAGTCTTTCCATCAACATGACCGGACATTTGAAAACTGGTCGTCTTGGTTCAAGGATTATTTATTCAGTCGTTTTTCAACCAAAAGAGGTCATAAAGATGTGATGGCTGAAGGGGTTGTTTTCTATAACCTGAAACGGAAGGATGAAGGACGGGTATATATGGCCAAACTCAGACGGGATATGTTTGATTGGTTCTATACACCTTACATCCGGATCGGAGGAAAACAAGTGTGATTTTATGGGGGTATCATCTAACGGATAGGATACAGGATTTTCGATCCTGGTGTCGGAGTTCGATTCTCCGTACCCCTACCAATGATTATAATGCGGGGAGGCTGTTGGGATTGCCGGCAATGTCTCATAAGCATTAGCTGACGCGAGTTCGATTCTCGTCCCCGCTACCATTATGTCCGACTAGCAGAACGGCATATGCTGCGGGTTTAGGCCCCGTGTATTTTCCCGGTTCAAATCCGGGGTCGGACACCAAAAAAAAAACAAAAATGAAAGGGGATATAAGTATATATGAAAATCCGAATCTTTATAAATTAATCCCAATTATAATTACCGGGGGAGGAGTTATGATCATGGAATTGTTAAGAACAGGTACGAAAAAATTGAGCGAGTTCCTTGCGATTCGACAAGAACGGAGGAAAGTCTCAAATAACTCAATTGATGCCGCATCGAAGGCATTAAGAGAGTTACCTTTTACAAATGAGACCGAGTTCTTCGTACCAGACGGTGACGCGGTTAACCTCACAATCAATACTCTTGGATGTATGGAGGTATTGGAAAACGTATTCGAACAACTGATTGTATCAATGGACATCGATGCTTCTGTTGACTTCACAAATCTGGAAGGGTCTCCTGTAAGATCGGATCTTAAATTTCGGGATAAAACTATTCTTATGGGTGTTCCAGCCATTGCTCTTAGATCAATCGAGAAGGATTTGGTTTCTATAATCAAATTACTTGAAAAGATCAAGACTTTGGATCCATCAATGAATTGGGAAGTTTACGATGAAGCGAAAGGGATATTCATATCTGTTCAAGATACACCCAGATTTGAACCATTTCCGAAATATGAGGTTGTGGCTCAAGCGACAGATAAATTTCCCGCTGAGGTTAGAGAAACACATCAGTTGAAGCGGGTCGGAGATGTAAAGAAGGTTGTCATCTCCGGAAGAATTCCTTTTGATACAAAACGTGAAATGCTCAAAGTGGCTAGAGAATTACTCGATGCCTCAAGATCATCAAAGACAAGGGCTAATGATCGACCTATAAAGGTTACTCGGGTTGGTCGTATTTTCACAAATCTGATAATGGAACCTCTCGTAAAGAGAATTAATGAGATGTCCAATAATAAAGAAGGTGAGACCTAGAAAGGAAAATTATCTGGTAAAATAGTACTGGAGTAGGAACAAAGGATAAAGAATTAGCCGGGGTCGCATAGTGGTCGAGTGCACTGGATTTGTAATCCAGAGACGAAAGTCCATCGGGGGTTCAAATCCCTCCTCCGGCTCCAATTTTTTCGGGAGTCGTCCAACGGCAGGACACCAGCCTTTGGAGCTGGGTATAGAGGTTCGAATCCTCTCTCCTGAACCATTAATAATCTTCTTTGGAAGAAAGGAATAAGAAATCATGATAACGGAAGAGATGGTTGATAAGGCTTTTGAAGATGTTGTCTCTGCGGTCAAAAGTGGAGATGCGGAAAAAGCATCTCAGGCCTTTTCGAAGATTTGTAGCCCCTTTGAGGGTACAGAAATTGTTGAGGATCTTCGGGCTCTGGTCTTAATGACAGAACCCCAACCTGATCAAACCGCTATAAATGTCATGCAAAATCAAGTACTTTCGGACATATTGGAACAACAGTTCGAAAGAATTTTTGGTGGACGTAGCTCAGACGGATAGAGCATCGGGTTGTGGCCCCGAAGGTCGGGGGTTCGAATCCCCTCGTTCACCCCAAACCTGCATAAAGGAGGAAAGGGTTTTGTTTGAGCTGATATCTTATGTTGGATATAAAATTAGTGATACTGAAGTTCAACATATCAGGAACGATGGAGCCTTTCTTTTGATAACCTTCAAATACATCCCAAATTGGTTAGGAGGAATTATGGGGGGTGCTCCAAAAGTAGTTCAATTTCTAGGAGAGAGTTTAAACTGGTATATCATACCGGAATTTACTCCCATTAATGGAAAGTCCCTTAAAAAGAAATTGAGCCGTATATGGGAGAAAGAAGTTTCAAGGGCAAGGAATTTATCGAAACGAGTTTTATACCCAGGTCAGGATCATCGAACATTCTCATAATAGTTCCATTGGGTTTCATGTTTCTACTCATAATTTTATCACTTTCACGAAAGAACATAGAAATCGTTTATGGTTGTGATGAACATGGAAACCATATGATCTGGATGACTACATATCCCTGTCGATTGAAAGGGATCTTAGGAGAAGAATCAATAAATTCCAGTTATGTCCGCATTGGAACGATCTGGGTAAATTCTGATTCAAACATTGAATGCTCTGATTATATGTCTAGATTTTTAACTCAGAGTTGGAAAAACCAATACTCCGTATGAATTGTGCGGGTCTTAACCGGCCCGCACACCCCACCTTATATCCATCAAATTTTTTTGATTAATATTAAATACCCCCTCAGACATTCGAGGATCGTCCCTAAGAGGTTTTATATAAATATATGATCTCCCATTTACATAATATTAAATCGTTAAGGGAGGAGGGATTTGATGGAATTTTCCGAAGATCAAGAGTATGCATTGCGGGAAATGAACTTGTTTTGTTCAGGATTGCGACGCAAGGCCCCCGGTAAGACATATGTTTTAACCGTGGGTGGATATGCAGGAACAGGAAAGACAACCTTAATTGCGGCTCTCAGAAACGATATTCCGAAACATTGGAATATTGGGTTCTGCGCTTTTACAGGAAAAGCGTCATCTGTTCTAGAATCGAAGTTGACTGAATTTGGAAGTATTCGGCAATATGACTATGTTGGGACAATTCATAGTCTCATATATAACCCGAGATACGAACACGACCCGATAGTCAATAAAAAGAAGTTTATTGGATTCGTGAAAAAGGAAACAATCCCTGTGGATCTGATTATCATTGACGAAGCGTCGATGGTGGGCCGTGAATTGTGGAAAGATTTGACTTCATTTGAAACTCCGATAATTGCAGTCGGGGATCATGGTCAGTTGGGGCCAGTTGAAACAGCCCACGTATTTAATCTGATGCAAAATCCAGAAATCAAATTGGAGAAAATCCATAGACAGGCTTTGAATGATCCGATCATTTATTTGTCTCTCCAAGCCAGGACAAAAGGATACATCGAAGAGGGAGTTTATTCCCCGTTTGTTCTGAAAACTGGATGGAAGAAAGCAGAGGAATACTTCAATAAAATCGATATGTTATCGAGAGATACGATGGTCCTCTGCGGAACTAATTATGAGAGGGTGAATTTAACCCATCATGTTCGCAAGAGTTTGGGGTTCCGGCAGACAGATCCCTACCCGGGGGAAAGGTTGATCTGTCTTAGAAATAACAGAAAAGTAAAAAATGGACAGCTCGGAACCATGATATTCACAATCCCCCTGAGCAAAAATCTATACGATCTGACCGTTGAGATGGATGCGGTCGATGCGAATTATCAATGCGCTTGTTATTGTCACACATTCGGAAAGGTCGATTATAGAAAAATATTTTCTGAAATTAAGAATAATGAACAAGATTTACTCAAAGAGGCTGAACGGAAAAAATTCAGAACCGTTGACATTTTCGATTATGGATATGTTTCAAGTGTCCATAAGAGTCAGGGGAGTGAATGGGATACCGTTGTCGTCTTTGAGGCCACCGGAGCAATCCGAAGAGATGATGAAGGATACAAACGGTGGTTGTACACAGCGGTTACGAGGTCGAAGAAAAGACTATTGGTCATAGATCAATGATAGTCGAATATTTTTGCATTTGGAACAAAATACAAAAATAGGAGGTGATCAAGATAAATGATTGATAAAATGATAAAATTTTTGGAAAAGAGTGATATTCCAGTTATATATCGCTCCGATAACCCAGAGTCAACATCAAAGGATGATACGAGTGTCCTTTTGGTTTGTGATGGATTGATGATCAATTACGATACCATCTCAAAGAAGACTCAGTTGTCATTCCACATTGCAGCCCCACCCGATAATGCCGCAGACATTGCTCTTAGAATTCAGAGGTTGAGGTTTGTAAAGGATGTGGAAGTAGTGGAAGTTCATTGTGAAAATGAACTGAATACAGAAACAGTGTTTGGTGAAGATGCAGTTAAGTCTTGGGAGTCACATATAAGATCCCAATATTTAAACGAATTCCATCAAAATAGTAAACAGTTGGATGTCCTGTTAAATCACGAAGCATATCAATGTTAGGAGTACAATGAATATAGAACAGTCGATGTGGGTTGAGAAATATAGACCACAAAGATTAGAGGAAATGGTTCTTCCTGATGAGTATCGACATTCATTTAAAGAATGTATCGAGAAAGGTGACATCGGGAATCTATTGTTCTTTGGACCCGCAGGAGGGGGAAAGACAGCGTTGGCCAGAATCCTCACAGGAAAAAATGGTGTTTTAAAAGTGAGAGATAATCTCCTTGAGGTCAACGGATCATCGAAAGAATGTCGAAGTATTAATTTCGTTGATCAGGTGATTGAGCCATTTTTAAAGATTCCACCAGCAGGAAAAGATAAATGGAGAATCGTCTATATAGACGAGTGCGACAATATGACCCCAGACGCATTTAAATCTCTAAGAGGAGTCATTGAGAAGTATCAGGTGAAGTTTGGGAGGTTCATCTTCACTTGTAATTATGTTTCGAAACTACCAGATCCACTCCGAAGTCGATTTCAAGAGTATGCATTTAAACGGGTTCCGATTGATTTTGTGACAAATTATGTCCGTAACATTCTCGAATCTGAGAATGTGAAATATGACCCGAAAGATCTGAAGTTCTTGGTTAGTGGATTATATCCCGATGTTAGAAAAATTGTGAACCAACTCCAACGATCTAGTTATAATGGGAAAATGAACATCAATCGCGATGCAATTTATTCCATTGAGAAATTGATGATTAGCTCGATTGTTGAGATTGTTGATGCAATTCAAAATAATCAAAGTAGTAAAATCAACAAATCACTGATTAAGGTTATCGAATTGGCTACGAAAAGCGAAACAGATTTTCGGAGTATTTATGAAAACCTGTTTGAATCCAATAAAATTCCAATTCCAGTTAAGATAATCATCAACGAATATGCGAATAAACATGCTGATTCATTTATCCCAGCGCAACATTTTATAGCGATGGTGTTTAAATCAATTAAGGTAATGCAAGATTATGCAGAAAAGTCGAGGAGAAGTTAATGAGAAATCTAATCATTGGGATCATTATATTATTGAGTATAATAATCCAACCATCTATTTCCTATACAATAATTTATACGGCCGACCACCAATTGAATTTTTCATGGACCCCTGCGAGCGGAACCGTTGATCATTATAATGTCTACGTTTCGACAAACGATGGCCCATTTGTAATGGTTGGAGAAACTCCAATAAATTCGTATATAGTCGAGACCACTTGGGGGAACTCGATCGTTATGCAGGTTGAAGCGGAAAATGCGGCAGGGATAGGACCTCGGTCGGATATATCTGAGATAGTGATGGTTTTTGAGAAACGACCAACTACCCCACTAAATATTAGGATCGAATATGATTTATGATAAACGATTTCTCCAATATCTCAAGGACAATCTAGGGGACCCAATTAGGGTGACAGGGAAGAATATCATCTGTCGTTGTCCGTGGCATGAATATGATAAGAAACAGGATCATTATCACTTGTACATTTCAGTAGATGCTCCCATCTTTCATTGTTTTCATGCCACATGTGGGCAATCAGGATTCCTGAATAAATTGGTGAGGAAGATCGAAGGTCATGATATCTCTGAACAATTTGTCGATAAGGAAAAGCTCGACGAATACATCAAAAAGAGAGTCGACTTCGAAAGAACTCAACCAATAGTTAAGGAAGCCCAAATTCCCCCTTTGGGAGATGAGAGATTGTTCAGTCACAAAGCTCGATATTTGCGGAATAGGTTGAAGTTCACGAACATAAATCTTCAATCGATAAAGGGGCTTGTCTTTGATATCAGGGAATTCATATATTCGAATCGGATAGATGTTGACCCGAAACTCAAAAGACTACTTCCGTATATTCATGCGAATTTCATCGGATTTGTGACCGAGTACAATTCAGTTCTGATCATGAGGAATATCGATCCAAAAGCAAGTTTCCGATATTTCAAAATTGATCTTTACCAATCGAGACTTCTCGATTATTATAAACTCCCAGGCTCAGATAAATCGAGCAGGAGGATTGTTCTTGGAGAAGGTGTTTTTGATATCTTCACGGAACACATTTTCGATTCCCTTGAATTGATGAGAAGAACCCACACATACGCTTCTGGCCTGGCTGGATCGTATTTGAATCTGATAAAGAGTGTGATGTATCACGAGCAAATCTTCAGACCAGAAGTCGTAATCCTATCAGATTCGAATATCCCCTTGAAGAAATATAGACAGATGAAAAAATATAATTCTCATCTGATTGAGAATCTAACTGTCTATTATAATAGGGCCGGGGTTGATTTTAATGTCACCCCGATAATTGCCGAAAAATTTATTTTGTGATGGAGGCCAGAATGGTATGCAGAAGAGGGTGTTGGAAAGATTAAAAGAAGTGACTGATGGCACAATTGAGGAAGGCCCAAAGTTTGAAGGGAGTCTAAAGGGGCTTGATTATTACAATTTGATGTGCAGAGGGGCCGCAGAAAATTCACGAATGGAGATAAAAGGGTCTAATCTATATACCTTCAATTATGTATTTGAAGGAAATGATGCCGTTTTATTTCTGTTTTCGATTCCCCTTGCAAATAAACCCGGAGGAAAACATGTTGTTGAGAGGGTTCTCGACATCGTGAAGGCTGTCGAAGACACTTTCATAACTCTGGACTATATGCATTCAAAAGAGGTCAAGGAAGATAATTTTGTCTACCTGACTTGTGTAAAAGTAATCGACTGAGAAAGGAGAACAAAGAGATGAGTGTTGTGTTGGATTCTGATCGATTCGAGGAATTTTTGCGATGTCTTTCACTTCTGAAGGATATTTGCAACGATGTGAACATCCAGAATGGAATTATCCGTCAAAGGACAACGGATCGATCATCAGTGTTTGAGATTGATCTCAGACCGATTGTGGAAGAGATGTCAATTCCTCTCCCATCAATCAAGCCGAAATTAGATCTATTGAAGACGTTCTCTGGGCAGGACGTGACGATCTCATCAGGTGGGGGGTCTTGTGAATTTTCAGATCAATATTCAAAGCTGAAATTCGACAGCCCTGATCCGGACTATATGGACAACAAATTCATCACTCCGGAAGAGATGGCAACAATCATTTCCTACAATGAAGAGGACATGATGTTGTTCACGAAAATCTCAAAGACAATTTCCAAGAGAATTCAAGTGGTTACGGACGTATTCAACGTAAGCATTGTCACCGTTGTTTTCGATGGTGAACATGCAAACATCTCAACCCGAACTCAGGGACGTGATCAATTTGCACAATTCATGCAGGAGATCACAAGCGAAACCGAAACAAAATGTTCAACCGATCTGGTCATCACACCCTTCATCGCAGATCATGATGGAGATATTGATTTCCGAATGTTCCAGTTGACTCGGGACGGTGATCCCGTAGCCATCTGTATAAATAAATTCAATTTCTCGATTTCAGATATCGACATCAAGGTGTTTACTCGGGCACCACTGATGTATCCTGAACCAGAAGAAGAAGATTCAGACGAATAATCCGGGGTAGCTCAGTTGGTTAGAGCGCAGAGCTGATAACTCTGAGGTCGGAGGTTCAATTCCTCCTCCCGGGACCAATTTTCCAAGGTAGCTCAATGGCTGAGCAGATGGCCGTTAACCATCAGGTTGCAGGTTCGAGTCCTGCCCTTGGAGCCAATCGGGGGGTAGCTTAATGGAGAGCCCGTGATGGAGTCACGGAGGTTGTAGGTATCGATTCCTACCCCCCCGACCAATTTTTACCGGGAGACCTGGATGGGGGTGAAGCGGTAGTATCGGCTACCATTCGATCTTCGTGGGATCATTCCCCACCTCCCGGTCCACATCTTTAAAAAGGAGATTTATCATGGGTCACTAGGTCCATAACAGCCGAGATCCTCCATGAATGTTTTGGTCAGACAAACAACCAAAACACTCATACAAAATGGATCGGGTCCTGAAAAGCAAGGACGCTATGGTGTGTGCGATTGATACTGGGGCAGATTTTGCGAAAGAGTTTCATGACACCATCAAGACCGACGCTCTGGACATCATCAAAACAATCATGGGAGAAGTGGATAAGGCTGAACAACCTCAACCCACACAACTCGAAGGAACACAATGAACATTTACCAAAAAGCAATTGAAGTCTTCGGTGAGGATTCCCAACTCGAGAAATTACTTGAGGAATTAGGGGAACTTACCCAGGCTGTTCAGAAATATAAACAGACCAAAAACGAGGAGACTCTGGAACATCTGAGAGAGGAGATTGCTGACGCATACAATATGATCGTTCAGGTGACTCTGATGTTTGATGAAAATGAGATCCAGAGAATCAGGCAGGCCAAATTGAAAAGGTTGAAAAAGATCATCGACCAAATGGAAGAAAGGAAGATTGATGATAAATATTAACGAAAAGGAATTCCATATCCTTATCGATACATTGAGGGCCTCAGTCCATCAATCTCGATGTGCATTTGAATGGGATGATCGAAGAGATTTATATAATTCGATTCTTGAAAGAATGGAAAAGGTTGAATTTAAAGCTACGGAGGAACCCCCTCCGAGATCTGGAATATCAGGTTAGAGCCGGGTCGTACAGTGGCTAGTACAGCGGCCTTACAAGCCGAAGATCGAGGGTTCGAGTCCCTCCCCGGCCACCAATTTTTCAAGAAAGGAGAGACCAATAACGTGTCAAAAAGTAGGGTTAGCCGATTCCTGAGCTACGTCCTTCGTCACAAGCCAGAGAAGATTGGTCTGACATTGGACGAGAATGGGTGGGCTTCCGTTAGCGAACTGTTGAACAAACTCGAAACGAAGGAGGGGAAACTCACAATGGAACAGCTGAAAGAAGTCGTCGAAACGAACAACAAACAGAGGTTTGCCTTTAACGAGGATGAGACAAAGATCAGGGCCAACCAGGGTCATTCGATTGATGTCGATCTTAATTTAACTCCGCATATGCCACCAGATATTCTCTATCATGGAACGGCCATGAAGAATGTAGGATTGATCATTCGGGACGGAATCAATAAAGGGTCAAGGCAATTTGTTCATCTCTCTACGACCCGGGAGACCGCTGAGGATGTCGGAGCAAGACATGGGACCCCATATGTAATTTCGATTGCGGCCAGGTTGATGTGTGTCGAAGGTCGGTATTCATTCTACCTGTCGGAGAATGGGGTATGGATGACCGAACATGTTCCGGCAAAGTATCTCATCAATCTTTAGGGTAATAATCTACCCATTCAAATTGACGATCGCAATAATTTATCTGCCACTTCTTGTGGTAGCGAATATCATATATTTCTCGGATTTATTTCTACGCAACTATTTGGATCAGAAAAGATCTGAGAGAAAAAAGAAATAACGAATAATGGCCCGTCGTCCAGCCTGGTTAGGACAACCCGCTCATAACGGGTCAACCACGGTTCAAATCCGTGCGGGCCAACAATTATCCCCAATTTGAAGGAGATATGATGTTAAATGAAAATGCGAATTTAGCTGAGGAGCTCAGAAAAGTTCTGAAGGAATTGCCTGAAGGTTCCACAATGACGTGGGATGATTTCTTTGATAAGATGGAAGTTCCGGAAGAACTCAGAACAGACTATGCTGTTGGGTGCATTCTGAGACAATATGCGATGAAGGGAGGCTGAGATGAGTGACGAAACGGACTCCCTAAGCGATCGAGCTGATTGGGAAGAAGATTATAGACTTATCGATGAAACCATTGTCGGAATGAATCGACGATACAGCAACGCTCAAGTTGCAAAAACTGGGGATGACATCCAATGTCCGACTTGTGAGAAACGGATGAAGAAGATCCCGTATAACAAAATCTTCTGTCGAAAGGTGTGCAAGGACAGATATTGGAACCTTGTGGATTTTAAACGGACTGAACGAGCGAAATTGTGGACGACTCGTGTAATTCCGTAGGCTTGAGGAGGTGTGATGGGTATTTATATATGAAATGTCAAAATTGCGGAAGGGAGACTAATAATCCAAAATTTTGCACCAGATCTTGTAATATAACGTATAGTAATTTGAGAAGAAAGCATTCTGTTCAGACGAAGAAAAAGATCAGCGAGACTTTAAAAAGAAAATTTTCACGCAGAAAATTCCCTAAAACAAAACCTCATGATTCAAATACAACAGTCAAAAATATAAAACCTGTGAAAAATATCTTGTCTCCTGATGGATATGTATATCAGATTCGCAACGGCAGGAAGATATATGTTCACAGATTAGCTGTTGAGAAATCTATAGGTAGAGAACTCAAATCAACCGAGATCGTTCATCATATAAATGGAATTAAGAATGATAATAGAATTGAGAATCTTCAGGTTATGGAATCTGGGGATCATACTCGATATCATTCTTTACGAGGGAGAAAGATGGTTCTTCTTTGTTGCCCACAATGTGATGAATATTTTATTAGATCTCACTCAAATACTCATTTATCAAAGAGAGGAGAAAAAACATTTTGCAGTAGAAAATGTGCAGCCAATTTTCACAACAAGAATCATATACCTCAAAGATTTGAGAATGTCATTTTGGAATATATTGAGGAATAAATGGAGGGGTAGCTCAGTTTGGTAGCAGCGCGGGTCTGAAGAGCCTGAGGTCGGAGGTTCAATTCCTCCTCCCTCCACCAAACACATTAGAAGGAGAGTGATGAAAGATGTCTATGTGACGGGTGATCATCATTTTGATCATGCGGGAATAATTGCAATTGAGAACCGACCATTCCATAGTGAGAATCATCAGAAAAAATCACTGATTCGATTTCACAATGAGGTTGTCACCGATTTTGATACGGTGTATTTCCTCGGTGATTTGTTTATGGGTGGTCGTTCTCACAAATCATCAATTGAACAGGTGGTTTCCCAATTGAATGGCCAAAAGCATCTCATTCTTGGGAATCACGATATATTGGACCCCCTGAGAGATTATGTCGAGATGGGGTTTCACACAGTCCACACATGTATGTGGTTGAGCATAAAAGAAAATGTTCCACATTTATACGAGGAGATTGAAAATCTTCATGAGGGAATCGATCGGGTGTATATGGTTCACGATCCTGCCTCTTCGATAATCTCAAAGGATAATTTATGGCTATGTGCTCACGTCCATTCTGCTTTTCGAAAAGTGAAGAATATTGTGAATGTTGGGGTGGATGTTCGAAATTATAGGCCGATGCTCCTTGAAGATGCGGTTCGGGAATTTATGTCGGGAGAAGAATATATCCCATAAAGGAGATGAAATGCAATTCATTCACATTCTGACTGAAAAAGAATTCTCGGATCTTCATAGGAGAATTGAGAAATCAGAAGTAAGGGACAACAAAACGATCCAAATTCTGTGTACGATGGTAGCTACTCATATGCCTGTTAAATTTTGGGGTAGAGAAATTCCGGAACCGTGGGGGTGTATTCATAATAGTAATCGTACAGGTGAGATGAATCGAGGATATTGCGATCATTGTCCCGTTTCCGATTATTGTCCTGAAGAGAATAAAAGATGGAGTAAATAAGCGGACGTTGTTCAACGGCAGAACCTCAGGCTTCCAACCTGATGATAGGGGTTCGATTCCCCTCGTCCGCTCCAAATCTCATAACCGAAAGAAGAAAGAAATGAAATGCCCACTCTACAAGAATTGAAAAATATTACCTGCATATCTAAGGATATGATGAGAGCTGTCCAACATGAAATCACAGCGATAGGTCATATTCCACATAATGGTATACACTCAGAACTTACATATTTAAGAGACAAATTACATGGAGTAATGTATCACCTCAATCGATTAGAATTAGAGATCCAGAAATACGAGAGTATGACCCGAGCGGCTAGGGACAGGATTGCAAATCCTGATTAGGTGGGTTCGAATCCCACTGCTCTCTCCAATCTTTCATAAAAAGATTCAGGTATATATATATTAATAAATGATATCTGGAAGTTTTGGTCTGATTCGTGTGGAAGGGTGGAACTAGGTATTCCATCAAAAGAGCCTTTGAGGTCTTAGGCTCGAAGCTCGAATGAAACAACTGGATGATCAAGCATACCAGCGCAGGGCCCGATCAGATTAGCTCCAACTGGGTGTTCTACAGCTTGGAGCCCAAATTGAGTCCCTTGGATGCTTTTCATAGTGGATAAGACCTCCGGTGCACTTGAGCACACCGATCAATTAATAAGATAATGAAAAAACCAGCGGGTACAGATCCAGACCAGATCTGTACATCGTAGACGGTTTTATGGAAAAGGAGATGTTGCTCATATGTGTTGCCACACATATCCCCCTCCTTTTTTGGTCAAAAAAATTTTTTTACTTTTCATTTTTGAAAAGATTGAGTTATATATATAAATTTATGGAGTTAGTGGGTTCGATTCCCACATTGTATTTTTTCGTCAATTTTTTTTGCTCTTGGAACAAAATGAAAAGATTATTTCAGGAGGGAATTTATGCATCCAGCGAGTCTATTGAGCTATTATCCGAATTATGCGATTCTTGATCAAGTCCTTTCATACAACAGCGATTGCAAACAGATAAATTTCTTTTTTGACCTCAAAAATGTACTTCAGACCCTATATCTCGAACACGCAATTGTCAACATCATTGAAAATACTCTCAGAAGCAGATTTGCCGATACGTCTGTTTTCACATCAGTCCTATCATTTCTTTCGTTTCACAAATTATACGCTATCCGAAGAAACATCGATGTCAAATTTCACATCTTTTACGAATCTGGTGTCTCATATTATCACACAAATCTGAGCAAAGAATATAAAGTCTCAAGACGTATCGATGATCTGTATGGTCTGGACAAAGAGAAGAGAGATGTATTCTTCAAAGTCCTGAGCAAAAATTATCAACTGATCGAGAAGGCACTTGTCAGGATTCCAGACATCAAAGTCATACGGATGAAGAATCTCGAAGCGGATTTCATTCCGTATTATTTGATTAAAAATCAAATGGTTGACAACGGCCCACATATATCAAACATCGTTTATTCAAATGATCACGATCTTCTTCAGACTCTTGAAGCGGCCCCAAATGTTTTCATATTTCAGAAAGCTGGGAAAACCAAGAGGATTGTAAAACGTGGGGAAGCAGTCAAAACCTATCTGAAATGCGACGAGGATTACCCTGATTCATTCCTTCCAATATCTATGGCTATCATGGGAGATCCAGGTGATGATGTTGGGGGAATCAGAGGAATCGGGAAGAAAAGAGTTGTCCCAATCCTATATGATTTCGTCGGAAATGTGGGTGGAGTCGAGAAACTGTATGATAATGTATATGCGGGCCGACCAATTTTCCACACAGATGGTTCTGAAATTAAGAACAAAATAATGAGGATGGTGTTCGATGCAGAACAACAATCTGGACTTATTTCACGGAACCTTAAGCTGGTTTCTTTTGAGCTTTTGAGAAGATTTGTTGATCATCCGGTGAAGACAGAGATGGCCGAAAAGAGAGACAGAATACAGAAACTCATGAATGAAATTCCATCAACTGTTCCGATTGAATCAATGTACGACGCTCTCGGGTTGAATCGGGTTTTCATTCAAGAGGATGATCTTGAAACTCTATATTTCAAGAAGGAGAAGCGAAGTGAACTTGGAATGTGAATGTGAACTCATAACGAATTATGGTGATTTAAGGGATTTCTTTTTTATAAATGAAGAAGATAAATTTGAAAAAGATGTTGAATTTGCTGATATATGGATATTTCTTCTGTTTGAAAATGGCCACTCCGAATTGGTTTTAAAGAAGAAATTGGATTGGGATATCAAAAGTATTCATGTGAGGTTCAATATCGAATATACAGATCATAAAGTTATAGGGTATGGCTGTTCATTTGGAGGTCGTGATTGTATTAGATGGGTCATAATAGAAGGAAAAAGTCCATTTACATTTGTAGGATGTTTTATTTTTAATTTAAGATCTTCAGATCCACCAAGAGAAAGAAATATTGAGCATTTACAATCATATTTTGAAAATGAGGTAAAAAAGCATGTTAAACTCAACACTTGTTCTAAATTACATAAAAGACAATCTGGCTTTCCCAGGTATGTTTCTGGAATGGGAGGATGAGAAGATAATAGACTACGTTAAGACGTATTGTCTAAGAGAATTTTCTTATTATTTTCCAGAGATTAGAAGAATGAACCTGAACGTTCAACTCGAATCAAACCAAGTCACAGGAAGATCAAATGAATATTATCTAGTCGAACCCGAAGGAAGAGAAATCCTCAATGTTATTGATGTATATTTCAGCGAGAGTGATTGGTTGATTCATGGGCATCCACCCTTGGGTCCGTTCACAGTTGGTGATGTTAAACAGTGGGCAATTGATGTATCAAATGCTGGAATGGTAAAACAATTTTCAAGCTGGGATAAAACTCATGAATTTATCCATCCAAATATTCTGAGGATTAGTCCAGTTCCAACAGATGTAATGAATGCAACTGTTGAATACGAAAGGATGCAATCTCCTGATTTTCGGGGAATTCAAAATGATCTTCATCATTTCTTTTTAGAGATGTGTTTAGCCGACGTAATGATTTCAATAGGTCGGATTCGGAAGAGATATGGAGCTGGAAATTTAAGAACTCCATTTGGAGAAATTCCTTTAGAATCGGATATATACGATCAAGGGATGGAGAAGAAAAGAGAGTTGGTTGAGAAGATGACTGTAGGTAGCTTCCCAAATATTGTCATAGACCATGGATAAAACATGATTTTAGTATGTGCCATGCATAATATTTTTCCAATATTTCATGTAAGAAAGGAGAAAGATGTGGTTTATAATAAATTATGGAAAGATGTAAGACTTGACCCGAATATCACATATGAACTCCGAACAACTCTCGATCTAGTTGAGGGATATGTTGGAGCTGGAAAATTGTATATTCACAGATTATACGACCCAAATGCTGGACCCACCAGTCAACACAAATACGGTAAAGCCGCAGATGGACACATAGAAGGAATGCACGTTCTTGATCAATATGTTTTGATGGAGAGGTTTCCCTTTACAGGTCTGGGAATTTATCCACAAGATATATGGAACAACCCCGGATTCCATGTAGATGTGAGAAAATCATCAATTGGAAGAAGATGGGGGTATATTCCAAAATCAGATGGTGGTCGAAGAATGGTTGCTCTCGGTAGGAATTTTTTCGAACATATATTAAGTTTAGATTAAAAGGAGATTAATATGCCTTATTTATTTTTCGTTAAATGGTTATGGTTCACATACAAAATGATTCGGAAATATAAGAAACCTATTCGAAAGATTGCCGTAATGGCTAGAGATGATATCGACAAGATGAAGACCTCAAATGGTGAAAAATTGACATCCGCTCAGAAAAGAACACAATTTGCCAAACATGTGAAGAAGAAAATTGATCATGAATTAGAGAAACAGCTAGGAGTCAAAGTCGGAATCAGCAAAGTGGGAATTGCCCAATTACGGGAAGATGTATGGGAAATGAAGAAAGAGAATTTCACTAAAAAGAATAAAAGAAAAGGAAAATCTATTTAATATGAAGGAATTTGAATAGATGGATAATATTATTGATGACTCGAAGATAAGATTTGGAGGATTGGATCTTTCCCTAACTGGGACAGGAGCAACCCTCATTAATTGCGACGGTGAGACTGTTCGACAATATTTAATCTCAACGAGTCCGAAAATGGAGATTGAGGATAGATTTGAACATATCCTGAACCATATAGCATTTATATGGGAGGAAGATGTTCAGTCTATTTTTATTGAAGGATTATCCTTTATGTCAAAAGGTCAGGCTGTAATGCAACTTGCCGGACTCCATTTTTTTGTACGATATTTCTTGAAAAAATATACAAACGTCAAGAGCTTCGAGGTTATTCCCCCGACAACCCTGAAGAAATTCGTAACTGGAAAGGGAAACGCAAAAAAAGAATTGATGCTCATGTATTGTTTTAAGAAATATGGAATGGAATTTACGGATAATAATCTCTGTGATTCATATTTGTTGGCAAGAATGGCATTGCAGAAATTTGTGGAGAATAAATAAATGTCTACCCGATCTAAATTTGTTGTGATGGAACATAAAGCCAAACGAGCAGGATTACATTTTGATATAAGATTCAGAATGTTAAATTCCTCAAAATGGGCAAGTTTTGCTTGTCGAAAAGAACCTCCCACCTCTCCAGGCCAAAAAATTATGGCAATTAGAACACATAACCACACAGAAGAAGAAGCATTATTCATTGGAAAAATTGAAAGTGGGTACGGTGCTGGAACACTCAAAAAATGGGATAATGGAAGTTGTGAGATCCTCATATATCATCCTGGGAAACACATCGTTGTCACCTTTAAGGGAAGGAAGCTGAAAGGGACCTATCATTTCATTAGCTCAAACGTAACGAGAGGAAGTTTTAAAGTCAAAGGTGAAACGTACATGCTCTTTAAAAGCGAGAAGGAATTCCAACCTAAATAATTTCCCAAAATTCAAATATTTCAGTTCGAGGGATGTGGTAGTTTCTTCGGTGCTTTTGGAACATAATATCCCTTTGAATATAAAAAGGATAATAAATATGAATATTAAATGTGAATATGGATGTGATAGAGATGCAGAGTATAAATTTGGAAATGGAAAAGCGTGTTGCTCATCTCATTATTTGAAGTGTCCAAATATGAGGAAAAATAGAGTTGGTGTTAAAAATCCATTCTTTGGTAAAAAACACACAACCGAGACCCTTGAAAAAATCTCAAAAAGTGGGTCTGATAATCCAATGTTTGGGAGAAAGCATTCACCCAAAACAATTTATAAAATAAAAGAGGGATTAATTGGAAAGAATATAGGAAAGGATAATCACTTTTATGGAAAGAAACATACGGACGAATCAAAAAGGAAAATGAGTGATAAGCTAAGATATTCAATTGAAGATTACAAAAAGAGATACCCCATATTTTTTGCCGAAGAGAAAATGAGAAATAACGAAAGCGATGAGATAGAGTTTCGATGTAAACAATGTTTTAAATGGTTCACACCAACGAGACCCCAAATATATGAGAGAATTAGGGCTCTTGAAACAAAGGATGGGCACGGTGGAAATTATTTGTATTGTTCAGACTCTTGTAAAGATAAATGTCCAGTCTTTAATTTTAGAGGTTCATATAAAACCACATTAGAACATGAGACTGAATGTTATCTTCCAGGTGAATTAAAAACCTGGAGAGATGAGGTCATGAAACGAGATGGGCATATATGTGCATTGTGTGGTTCTGATAAGAATCTGCATGTCCATCATATAAAGCCTGTCAAATTGGAACCATTTTTTGCTCTAGACCCAGATTACGGATTAACTTTATGTCAAACATGTCACCTTTCTAAGATACATCGAAATGGTTGTTCAACAATAAGAATATCGAAACAAATGGAGGATAAATAATGGGTATTAATTTATCTGAAAATGCTTTGACAGTTGCAAAGAGTAGATATTTTCTTGAAAATGAAAATTGGGAGACTTGTACAAGAAGAGTCTCTGAGTATATAGGAAACAACGAATCCAATAAAGCGGAATATATAAATAAATTTCACGAGACTATATACAACATGGACTTTATTCCGGGTGGACGAATCTTGAGGAACGCTGGAAGACCCAGAGGATCTTTATTCAATTGTTATGTTTTGAGTATAGGAGACTCAATTGAAGAGATTGGGCAGTTCAACAAAGATAGTCTTATACTTTGGTCGGAGGGAGGAGGAATCGGCTGTAACTTTTCAGCTTTGAGACCTCGTGGAAGCATGATTCTTGGGAAAGGTGGTAAATCGTCGGGGTTGGTGAGTTTCCTAAAAGCCTCTGATGGTCTCGCTCGAACCATAGAGAGCGGTGGGCAGAGAAGAGCTGCAGCTCTAGCACTTGTGGATATATCGCATCCAGAGGTTGTTGATTTTATCGACTCGAAATTAGAACGCAACGAATTATCCCATTACAATATATCCGTTGCGATCAATTCTGATTTTCTAGATGCGGTTGAGTCAGATTCATATTGGGAATTTAAATTCAAACAACAAAGTTTTGGAAAAATGAAAGCTCGAGATATATGGGATAAGATCTTGGATAATATGATTCAATGTGCAGAACCAGGATTATTGAATTGGGATAAATTAATTAAGAATAACTCATATTATTTCGACCCTATAGTCGCAACAAATCCTTGTGGGGAGGTACCACTTCCAGCTTACGGATGTTGTAATCTTGGAGCTTTAAATCTTCCAAATTTTATTACGGGAAGTGTTAACACAAATTGGAAAAAACTAGAGAGTACAATAAGTTTGGCTGTACGTTTTCTTGATAATGTTACCGATGTGAACAAATATACCCTGAAAGAAGTTGAAATTAAGGCTCAAAATTCTAGACGGATTGGTCTTGGAATTATGGGTCTAGCGGAATATCTATTCAAGAAAGAATTGAAATATGGTTCAGAAAAGGCATGTGTTGAAATTGAAAGATTGATGAAATTTATAAGGGATCATGTATATCAAGAGTTGGTCAAATTATCGGCTGAGAAGGGAGCGTTCCCAAGATTTGATCCGATTTTATATACGAAAGCCAAGTTTGTAAACACTCTACCTGTTCATTTAAGACTCGACATCAAAAAGTACGGAATACGATGTGTGTCTGGAATGGCAATGGCCCCAACCGGAACAATCTCTCTTCTTGCAGATGTTACGAGTGGAATAGAACCTTTATTTAGCAAATCATATATCAGAAAAGACAAGGTAGGTGAGAGAATTTACATACACCACAAATATAAGGAATTTTTAGAACAAGGATATGATATCCCAGATTGGTTTGTGGATAGTCATGATTTACTTCCAGAAGATCATTTTGAGACCCAAGTAATAATTCAACATTTCACAGATGGTGCTGTTTCAAAAACTATCAATTTCCCATCAAATACATCGAAAGATGTTCTGGATAAACTTCTCCTTGAATATATAAAACGATTAAAGGGGGTGACGGTTTATGTAGATGGAAGTCGGGATGGTCAAATATTAAATCCAATGACAAATGAAGAGGCTATCAAACATATTCAACAATCAAATAGTGTTTCATTATCGCTTGATTCATCGGATGTCAAATGTCCGAGTGGAAGCTGCTCGATATAAGGAGAAAGAAAATGATGAAATTACCTGTGGGGATGACTTGCCCCTACTCACAAAAATGTCCGTATTCTCATGGTATGGGAAATATATGTCAAGGAACTAACCCTGCGAGAACAGAAGAGTTCGTATGCACCTACGCAAAACAGACCAAAGATGGGATTGTTTTCGAGGGATGCAATAGAAGTAGCTGTAATCTCACAGGAAAAATGCAGGTCATTACGGAGTCTTAAAATGGATGATACAACATTCAAAGAGTTGATTTCTGAGTTCAAGGAAAATCGTGATAATCTGAAATCAATGGTTAAGGATATTGAGAAACTTAAGGTAAAGATCGATCGACTTTTACCCGAAAAAATGATGAACCAGAGACATAAATTCTTCTTTGAAGAAAGGGTGAAAACGATCGTGAGTCTGTTTGGTGTCCTCCTTGATATCAGAAAGGAGATAACCAAAACTCTGAAGGATGAGCTTGAATTAAGACGTAAAAATGACATTGGGACTGAAGAGGAGATTGAGGTTGATATCAGGGGTATAGCTGATAGAATCGAAAAATTCTCAAAGAAAGCCGGAAAGAAAATCGAGAAGATTGAAAAGGAGGTCGCTAATGGATAACGAAGAAGGGACAATCACAAAGGATGGGAAACTCAAAGTAGAACCGATTGATCCAGAAGCACAACTCAAGAGAATGGTTATCATGATGGGGATTCCCCGATCAGGGAAGAGTACAGTTGTCAGAGATATTCTTTTATCGAATGGTCCTCCATATCAAGTGGTTTGCGCTGATGATATAAGACTTTCTATGGGACATCAATACGATATTCGGACGGAACCTCTGGTCAGAGCCGTATCAGAAACAATGGTTCGAGCATTTATGGTGAGAGGGCTCCCGGTCATAATCGATTCAACAAACGTGAAGAGTTCTCTTTTAGATTCATGGACCAATATGGCTGATGAATTCGGATATGCAAAATATATCAAAATTGTTAATACTTCTGAAGAAGAATGCATCAGAAGAAATGTCGGAAAGGGTTCGGTTCCAGCAGATGTGATTATTAAAATGTCGACTAAATTGAAAGAGATTTTGGAGACATATAATTTTGAGAAAAAAGGGATTTCCGCATTATAGGTGATTAATTTTTACATTTAGAACAAAATGGAAATCAATCAATGAAAGGAAAAGGTATGATAATTGGTAAAGATGACGAAACTGAAGGGATTATAGATGATGATTTGACAGAAGAGATTGGGGATATTATGGGTGATGATCTTGGATTAGCTTCTGATGAGGATACATCTGAAGGTGAAAATGTTATACCCCCGAGAAATGATGGAGAAATCCTGGAAAGTGTGAAGATTGAGGGTGAGGAAGATTCTCTCAAGAAATTGGAGAAGGCTCCGGATGTGAAAAAGAAATCTTCCGTGACCAAAGAGCTTTACCAGGAATTCAACTCATTTCTTGAAGAGAAAGTGAGTATCAAAGAGGAGATGGGGGAGAAGAGATTTATTCCGACTGGGATTGATCTTCTAGATGCTGTTATGGGTGGTGGATTCACAATAGGAACTCTTGAGATGATTGTTGGTGCACCCGGAAGCGGAAAGAGTATGCTGGCTATGCAGGCCCTCGGAAACGCTCAGAAAGTCTACAAAAATGAGGGACTTTTAGCGGGATATCTTGATTCTGAACATTCAACAACATGGCAGAGATTAGCCAACTTGGGGGTTCGGAATCCCAAAATCAAACCTTATTCTGAAGACATAACAGTTGAGAGAGTCTTTAGATATCTTGAGGGATTATGTCTATTCAAATTGGAGAAGGGATTGATTGATACCCCATCTGTTGTTGTGTGGGATTCAATCGCAAATACACTTTCACAAAAGGAACTTGAAGCAGAAGATCCGAATTCAGTCATCGGATATAAAGCTCGACTGTTCTCTCTCTTGATTCCGAAATATGTTTCAAAATGTTCAAAGTTCAACATCTGTCTTCTGACAATAAATCAGCTCAGAGACAGTATGAAACTGGGACAATTTGCTCCCCCAAAAGATCTCAAATATCTGTCACACACAAAAGAGATTCCGGGTGGAAATGTTTTAAAATTCAATTCTTTCCATCTATTAGAACTAAAAGTCAAATCAGCTATTGATCCGAATAAGGTCGGATTTGAAGGATTTATCGGAAAGGTTAAGCTGGTCAAAAATAAAATGTTCGTTCCAAATATCGAGATTGATATAGTTGGGGATTTTGTAAGAGGATTCAATAATTTCTATACAAATTACAACTTCTTGGTGGATACGAAGAGGTTGAAATCAGGAGCGTGGAATTATCTAGTCAATATGCCCGACAAAAAATTCAGGACTAAAGACGCAAAAGAATTGTACGATACAGATGAAAATTTCAGAAAAGCATTTAATGACGCTAAAGATGAGGCAATTTATAAAGAGCTCATCGAGAAAAACGAGTACAAAATAGAAGACGAAGATGAATAAATTCAACTGAAGGGGAGTCGTATTTAGAACAAAATAAAAATGTAGAATAGGTTAACACAATCTATTGAAAGGAGAGAATCGTTATGTCTATGACTGATCTGCTAAAGGATTTCGTTGAAGAAACTACGAGGAAGTTGGTCGATAATCCTGATGAAGTGTATGTGAATGTGGCAGTATCCACGAAGTCGGTGATTATTCAGATTAAAGTTGCGAAGTCCGATTGTGGAAAGATAATTGGAAAGAAAGGTCGGACCATCGACGCACTGAAGATTATAACCCTAGCAATCAAAAATACCCAATATTCCAATGATATCCGTAAGGTAACTTTGGAGATTCTTGAAGATGAATCATCGGGGTACAGATATGCGGAAAATTAAATAGGAGGAGGTAAGATTATGGAGTTAAACAAGGAATCCAAAATCAGAGTTCTTGAGAATTTCTATGCGCTTGATTATGCTCTGTTTGGTAAACCAGTTAAAGAAATGACAACCTGTTGCCCAGAGTTGGTTGAAGAATATGTTTCTGGAAAAGGGGCTTTACTTTCTGTTATGATCGAGATTTATAAATTGGTCGACCATTCTCCCGATCATCTAGAAGAGAAGATCGGTACAGAGGAACTGAAAGAAAGAGCCAAACGGAGTGCTTCAATTGCTCGTGAGATGAGTGGGAAATTAGTCTCTTCAAGTAAGGGACGTGCAGATGTCAAACTCGCAATTCGAAATGAACTGAAAGAAGGGCTCGAAACAGATATAGAACAACTGGCCCAAACAAAGATCAGAGAAAAGGCATTTTCTTTATCCGTTGATAATCTTCTGATTGCGAAGACCATTTCTGAGTCTAAAAATTATACAAACCTCAATGATTGGGAAGGAGAGATTGTTGAAGATGCGTATAAGATTCTAAGAGATAGTCTGGTCGAATCAGCGATTCTGATCGTGGATTATGGAACCGAATAATGATTTTAGTGATCTTTTAAATTATCTTGAGAGATATAACCGGGGGGCTCCTGTAAAAACGAGTCCCCCTCAAGTTAAACCTAAAAAAGTTGATCCAAAACCTAAACCTAAGGTCGAGGAACCAACGGACAAGAGAAAAGCTCTTTCTGAAGAATCTGCTAGAATACTCAAAGAATGTATGGTTGAGGATAACAAGAGCTACCATTCTGAAGTCCAAGTTTTTAAAGATTCTAAATCATCTGGTGGTTTCGACGTTCGAAAATTTGAAGCTCTTATGAGAGCCAAATTGGTTGATGATCATAAGAGAATGCAGAGTTACGAAAGGCCATATGTTTCCGTAACGGAATTATATCAGTGTATGAGAAAAAACTATTATGCGAGAATGAAATATCAAATTGATGTCAAGAGTCAATATAGATTCTCATATTTGTATCTGATCAACAAGGTCGGAGATCTGGTTCATGACATCTTTCAGACTATTTATGATTTCTCGGAAACAGAGAAGACAGTTGTAAGTGAAAAATTTAAAGTTAAAGGAAGAGTGGACGCACTTAGGGAAGGTAATCTTTACGAGTTCAAGACGATTGATCCTGAGAAATTCAAGAATAAATATGTTCCCGAGCATTATATTCAGGGTTTGATTTATTCTTATATTCTGAATACAGAATATAATTATAATATTGACCAGATCACAATTGTTTATATTCTGCGAAATCTGAAGAAAGTTATCCCGTATGATCTTCCATATGATCCTGATCTCGCAAAGACCTACCTCAAACATGCGACCCTCCTTCATAAAGCCATCACTAGTCAGAGTGTTCCTGAGCCAGTAAATTCGACAGATACACAATGTAAATATTGTCCATATATCGATTATTGTAAACAGGATAGCTGTGATGGTTCAAAGCCATTTATGAAAGCCAAAAAGAAAGATGACGGATATACATACAGCAAACCAAAATCTGGTTTTTCATTATAGGGGGTACATTTTCAATGATAATTGTTTTTCCAATGTTAACTTCATCGACGGTATCTCCTGCGGTATTACCCGGAATTACAATCGCACTTGAGCGGTATTTAATCATTTATCACATCAATTATATTATTGATGTTGTCTCGAAAAGATCTGGACAGAGGATTGAGCTTCGTCGGGGTGGAAAATTATCTATAAAGGAGTTCGTTGAACCTCCAAATATGGATACTTCTGACCCGAGATATATGTTTTTGAGTGAAGCTCAGTCTGATATTGATGCATTAAAAGACGCACAAATCATGAAAGCAAAAGAAGAAATAGCATACTTACAAAAACAATTACAAAGTGCACAACAAGGGGTTATCCCATCTCAACAACAGCTAGATAGAGCATGGGAAGAGAGAGAAATTCAGAGTATCGTGAGAAGAGTGGAAGGTGGAAGACCAGTAACACAAGATGAGATAGAATTGTTAGGACAATGGACATCTCATGCGGTCACTTTAGCTCATAACAAAAATAGAGCTCTAAAAACACAGGCTCTCAAAAGAAGACAAGAGCAAGAAAAAGTTAAAAGATTAGAACAACAACGAGATGAACTAATCAATAAAGCGAATAAAATATCTGATAAATATGATGACCTCAGATCTGATACATCCCGAACTCGAGAACATCGAAAAGAACTAGATGCAATAAGGAGAGAAGCTGAAAGATTAGAGAAAGCGGCTAAAGAAGCAGATCTTCGATATAAAGAAGCAGCCGAGCGAAGAGCAGATGAAGATCAAAAATTCAAAAGAGAAAGACAAGCGTGGGATAAAATTGATAAGAGAAGAAAAGAAATTGAAGACACATATAAGAAAGCTGAACATGATGCAAAACAAAGAAAAGAAAGAAAAGAGAAAGCTACAGCTACATTTGAAATGCCACCAAATAGTTCTCTTGAGATTGCTCCATCATATGTTCCAGTTGATACCCCCGAAGGAAGAATGTTCATCGCAATCAAAGTTCTCCCGATACCAGTTAAATCGGATGCAAGATTGGTGGAATTATTAGTGAACGATCAACAGCTGAGTAAAATGGAGAAGTTTATCGTTAAACATTCTCGGAATGTTTTAAGAAAATTCCACAAATTCATTTACTCAACTCTAGGAAAAGTTCCGGTTCTTGGAGGGCTTCTTGGTCTATCAAGAAGCACAATTAAAGGTGATCCAAAATGGGACATCATTATGTCTAGATCCGAATTCAAAGATAATGTGTTTATATTAGTCAACCAAATGGATCTATCATCTGAATTCTTCAAATCAGCCGGTGGTATAAATAAATTATTCAGTTTAGGGTGGTCATCCATTGTCGCAACGGACGATGTAAATAAAACAGCCACATTTTGTATGAAGAAATACAAGGGAGTATGTTCAGTCCTTCCCTACTCATACATTTTTTCATCTGTTGGACATTCAAAAGTTTATCAGGACCTTGATGATGTTAGAAAATCCGGTGGTCCTATATTCAGCCTCAAGGGGAGGGCAGATAAGATGTTGAAGGAAAATGAGGAGGTTATTCACGAAAGTATTGAATCGATGGCTAAGAAAATAGACAAAGTATTTGTTACTCGATTCATGGGATCTATCAAGGCCGCTATCAAATCAAAAGATTTGAGTAAAGCCAGTCGTGCAGTCTCTATGGCCCCAAAAATGGATCAGGGGATGATTAATAAGATCGGAATGAAGTCATCTAAAGAATATTCTAGAACAAATATGTTGGTTGGAAAAGTTCTAGAAAATTCAACCAGTTTACCTTCTTCTATGATTGGGCCCGTTTCTTCTATCATCACATTCATGTCAATATCACAGGCAAAAGGTGGAGATCCAATGCCTCATGCCAAAAAACATCTCAAATTATTTGTTGACAAATTTAGAAAAGCCAAACTCACACCTGAGCAGAAAGTTGATGTTGCACTTTTCTGTCTTATGTTCTTTGCGGTAGCTGTTCCTGCATCAATATTACTCCATGCAGTTATGGCAGGGGGATTAATCGCATTGGGAATTATCGTTGGGTTAGTTGCTCTGATCATAGTTTCAAGGTCTCAAAAAGAGGATGAAATGTAATGGATGAAGATACCAAACAAATTCATGTTGATGAGGACATTGAGATACACGCAGATATTGAGGGATTAGAATTATATAGTGAGCAATACCCCTTCAGACTTCCTTTGAAAATCAGGGATTTCGACTCCGAACAAGAATTTAAAAAGTTTATTCGGAGTTGTGAAAAAATGGTCAGAGGAAGTATTGAATATAAATATTGGAGAGATTATATCAAAGATGTCTTGGGGGTCAATATGTGTATGATTACCCAAGAGAGAATGGATGAGTGTACGATTGAGGTCCATCATCATATACCTTCTCTTTATTCTTTGATTAAATCTATGATAAATAGGAAAATAGAAAGAGAGGAGGAATTCTCCTCGTTCGATATTTCCACAGAAGCAATCGAACTCCATTATAAAAATAAAGTTGGATACGTGACTCTCATTAAGAGTATGCATGAAAAATTTCATAATGCGTGTCTTTCAATTCCCATAAATTTGGTTAAGGGTGATTATCAATTCTTCATGGATAATTTATCGAGATATCTGGATTCCGATGAGATAGATGTTCTTACACATCGACTATCAATTGATCAAACAAATTGTCATTGGACCAGAGGAGTTTATCCAGAACAACAAGCCATAGGTGATGATTAATGATTACAATTGATGTTGAAAGTCGTAAAAGGAAAAGGCTTCCGTCCAATTTTGATCGGATGGCTAAGAGATACAAAACAGATACAGAATATTATACGTTCACATCTCCTGATCTTTGGACTCTTGAGAAGAATCTGTATTTTCTTCTTCGGAACTCAAGACAGAAGAAATTTGAACCCCAATACATCATGAAACCAGATTATTTGTCATTTGATGAATACAAAACAGTCTCTATGGCATTTCTCCTGATGTATGTAAATGGGGTTATGTGTGTGGAAGATTTTAATTTGACAGACGTTGCTATTCCTACTCTTTCAGCTATAAATAAAATATGTCAGGATACAATTCCTGATATAGATAAGGATGTTTCAAAATTAACTAGTATAAATTGGTAGGAGATCGAACTAATGACTGATGTACTTGTAGAAGAATATTTGGACCATATACAAAATGAAATTGGTCTTTCTGGAGCATTTACAGTCCTTGCGATTATGAATATGGCATATGGGGTTTATAGAGATAATCTGACAAAAGCTGCACGATCATGCGCATCATTTCCAACAGGTGATGCAAAATCAGAATGTATGTTAAAGTTCAAAATGGCAGCTGTGAGAAAACTTCTTAATGATCTCAAAAAAGCGAAAAGTAAATGTTCAAAAGAACCCAAACCCGAAAAATGTGCCATCAAAATGAATAAGAAGATTGCTAGCGTTCAAAAGAAATGGGCCTCTCTGAACAAACAAGCCCGTATGATGAGAAGTCGTGTCCGGACAGCTTCAATCGCAGCCGCAAA
>Ga0180433_10002019_pt1 | contig 32672 bp, 28 predicted proteins | sample SS_ome_8_FD_132980 | JGI IMG/M metagenome (GOLD analysis project Ga0180433, IMG submission 132980) | Hypersaline lake sediment archaeal communities from the Salton Sea, California, USA - SS_1_D_1 metaG | ecosystem: Environmental > Aquatic > Non-marine Saline and Alkaline > Hypersaline >...
ATCTAAAATTGTTTATTTCTGGAGCAACAAAATGTAAAATATATTTTTATAAAATTAGGCGGACCGAGCAATAACAAAAGGAGGTTTGTTATGTTACCTGGTTTGATAGTAACCATTATAGTTATTATCGGAATAATTGTAGTTTTACTTTTAATTTCAATCGGAATATACAATTCCATGGTATCCCTCAGGAATAAAGTTGATAATTCATGGTCGCAGATAGATGTCCAGCTCAGAAAAAGGTACGACCTGATACCGAACCTTGTAGAAACCGTAAAGGGTTATGCGGAGCATGAAAGAGAAACACTGGAGGCAGTTATAAGTGCAAGGAAGATGGGTATAGATGCAGGTAACATAAAAGACCAGGCAAAGGCAGAGAATATGATTACCGGTGCATTAAAGTCACTTTTTGCGCTGTCCGAAAATTACCCGAATCTCAAAGCAGACCAGCATTTTTCAAGATTAATGGAACAGCTTAGCGGTATTGAAAGTAATATCGCTTATGCAAGACAATTTTATAATGACATGGTTATGAGGTTTAACACCAGGATCCAGACGTTCCCCGGGAACATTTTTGCAAAAATATACAGGTTTACCGATAAAGATTATTTTGAGATAGAAGAGCCGGAGGCCAGGGAGCCGGTCAAAGTAGAATTTTAACAGGGCTCAGTCTGTAAGAGATAAAGCATGATTAAGAGATAAAGCGTGATAGTATATGTATGAACATATTGCTAAAAATAAAGCGAAAACGGCGTTTATAATAGCGGGTTTTCTGGCATTTATAACCATAATAGGATTTGCACTTGGTTATTATGTAGACTACCGTTATGGAGTAAGCGGCGGCTATTCTATTCTTTTTATGATTTTCGCACTGGCAATAGCTGTTATTATGAGTTTTTCCAGCTATTATTTCAGTGATAAAATCGTGCTTGCGCTGACACGGTCAAAACCGATATCAAGAGAGGAAAACCCGAGGATTTATTATATGGCAGAAGGCCTTTCCATAGCGGCAGGCATACCGATGCCACGTATTTATATGATCGAGGATAACGGAATGAACGCTTTTGCGACCGGTCGCAACCCTGCTAATGGAGTTGTTGTTTTTACACGCGGTTTACTTGAAAATCTTAATGACGAGGAACTTAAAGGAGTCATATCGCATGAACTTTCGCATATAAAAAATTATGACATATTGCTCGGTACCATAATAGTGGTTCTTGTCGGAATGATTTCTATTATAAGCAATATAATACTAAGGAGTTTTATTTTCGGAGGAGGCAGGAGAAGGTCGAGCAAAAGTTCAGGAGGAGGGATAATATCCATTGTCTTTCTTGCACTGGGACTACTGCTTTTGATTCTTTCGCCTGTAATTGCTACTCTTATAAGGATGGCCATTAGCAGGAACAGGGAATTCCTTGCGGATTCAACCGGGGCGCTTATTTCAAGATATCCGGCCGGACTTGCAAGTGCTTTGCGGAAAATAAGCAGCAATAGCCAGGTCAGTGCTGCAAGCAATGCAACTGCACATCTGTTTATAGAAAATCCTTTTGGAGGTAAAAGAGCAGCTTTTAGTAATTTATTTAATACTCATCCTCCTACTGAAGAAAGAATAAAAAGACTTGAAAATATGTCTCTGGGTGTGGGAATATAATAAATGGAGGTGTTTTAAGATATGGAAAAAGGTACTTTAAAAGTAAAAACCGGTCTCGCCGAGATGTTAAAAGGCGGGGTGATAATGGATGTTACTTCACCGGAACAGGCAAAAATTGCCCAGGAAGCAGGCGCAGTATCGGTTATGGCACTTGAGAGAATCCCTGCGGATATTAGAGCTGCAGGCGGGGTTGCAAGAATGACTGACCCGGAAATTATATTAAAAATTATGGATACTGTATCCATTCCTGTAATGGCTAAAGTGAGAATTGGCCACTTTGCGGAAGCACAGATACTGGAATCCATAGGTGTAGATTACATAGATGAGAGTGAAGTCCTGACTCCGGCCGATGAGAGAAATCATATAAATAAATGGAATTTCAAGGTTCCGTTTGTTTGCGGTGCTACAAATCTCGGAGAAGCCCTAAGAAGAATAGGAGAGGGGGCCGCTATGGTGAGGACCAAGGGAGAAGCAGGTACCGGTGACGTTATAGAAGCGGTTAAACACATGAGAAGCATAAAAGACGAGATAGCAAGAATTGCTTCATTGCCGGAGGAAGAGCTCATGACTGCAGCAAAGGAACTTGGAGCGCCATATGACCTTGTGGTATATGTGCATGAGAATAAGATTCTGCCGGTTGTAAATTTCTCAGCAGGCGGGATTGCAACTCCGGCAGATGCTGCAATGATAATGCAGCTTGGGGCAGATGGTATTTTTGTCGGTTCGGGAATATTTAAGTCGGAAAACCCGTCAAAGGTAGCTGCAGCTATCGTTGAAGCAACCACGCATTATAATGATCCTGAAGTTCTGGCACGGGTTTCAAGAGGACTGGGAGCCACCATGAAAGGTACTGCGGTATCCGCACTTTCAAAAGAAGAGATAATTTCAAATAGAGGGTGGTAAGAAAGCAGTGAGCATAAATGTAGGTGTCCTCGCTCTCCAGGGAGATTTCAGTGAACATATAGCGAAAATAAAGGAATGCGGGGCGAACGCCATAGAGATAAGATTTCCGGAGCAATTAAGAAGTATCGACGGTCTTATTATACCGGGAGGCGAAAGCACTGCAATAAAAAAGCTTCTGGTTAAATATAAGTTTAAGGAAGCTCTTGATAAGTTTTACGGGGAAGGTAAACCAGTATTTGGAACCTGTGCCGGACTTGTTCTTATGTCGGATAACATTGAAGGCGAAGGCAAAGGTATGGGTTATATAGATATCGATGTTAGAAGAAATGCCTATGGACGGCAGGCGGATAGTTTCGAGGAGATGGTTAGTTTAAATTTCGGGGGGACTGGCTCGGATAAGAAATTCAGGGCTGTTTTTATAAGGGCTCCTAAGATAATAAGAATGGGCAGCGATGTCATGATAATTGCCAGTCTTAACGGGGAGCCGGTACTGGTAAAATACGGAAATGTTATGGCAGGAGCTTTTCATCCTGAGTTAACAGATGACTCAAGGGTCCATGAGTTTTTTTTAAATATGATTAAAAGTTTTAAAGGAGTAGATTAATATGTCCGGTCATTCAAAATGGCATTCAATCAAACATAAAAAAGCAAAAGAAGATGCGAAACGCGGTAATATGTTTGGCAAGTTAAGCAGGAATATAATAGTGGCCGTAAGGGAAGGCGGGGGCAGTGACCCGAAGGACAACATAGCGCTTGCGAATGCTGTTTCCAAAGCCAAAGATTACAATATGCCACAGAGCAATATAGAAAGGGCTATAAAAAAAGGAACTGGCGAAATAGAAGGAGAAAATTACGAGAGCATAATATATGAAGGATACGGACCCGGCGGCATTGCATTAATAATTGAGGTAATGACAGAGAATCGCAACAGGACCGCCTCGGATATAAGAAACATACTTGGCAGGTATAATGGCACTCTTGGCGAGAGCGGGAGTGTAAGCTGGCAGTTTGAGAGAAAAGGATTAATAATAGTTGAAAAAAGCGATGTTAAGAATGAGGAAGAATTTATGTTAAATGTAATCGATATGGGTGCTGAGGACATAGATGAAGACAGCGGAATTTACGAGATAAAGACTTCCCTGGCGGATTTTATAAAAGTTAAAAATACTCTTGATGAAAAAAGAATAAAAGTAAAATCAGGAGAGCTTGCATTTGTCCCGAAATCAACCATAAAGCTGTCAAAAGAGGAAAGCACTAAAGCTATGAAGCTTATTAATGCGCTGGATGACCACGATGATGTCCAGAATGTGAATACAAACCTTGAGATATCCGACGAAATGCTGGATGAATTATAGATATTAAAAGAAAATGAATGATAGGATAAGGATACTTGGAATAGATCCCGGTCTTGAAACTACAGGGATAAGCATACTTGATGTGGAAAAAGGAAAGTATAACCCTGTTTACTCCGGTTGTATTGTTACGGTAAGTAAAATGGAAATTTCCTGCAGGTTGAAAAAGATTTTTACAGAAATTAATGAGTTGATAAAAAAATATTATCCCGACTGCCTGGTTATTGAGAAACTTTTTTTTAATGTCAATACAAAAACAGCCCTGGATGTGGGCCAGGCAAGAGGAGTTTCCATGCTGGCAGGGAGTGTTAACGATATAAGCATATATGAATATACGCCGCTTGAAGTCAAACAGGCGGTTGTTGGTTATGGCAGGGCGACGAAGAAGCAGGTAAAATATATGCTAAAAAATATTCTTGGCGTTAAGGACAATTTTTTCCCGAATAAAGACGATGCATGGGATGCGATGGCTGTATCAGTATGCCATGCTAATAACAGGAAATTTAAAGAGAAGATTGAAGCCGTTAAAAAATAAGTTCGGTTAATAAAATTTAATAATAAGCCATAATATATAATAAATTATGATTGCTAAAATATTTGGAAAGGTCATAAAAAAATCTCCCTCGAGCATTATAGTGCGGACAGGAGGCATAGGGTTCGAGGTATTGATATCAAGCAGGACTTTTGAAAAGATACCTGAAGTGGGTTCGGAAATTGAGCTTGACATATACACCCATGTAAGAGAAGAGGAATTAAAACTTGTCGGTTTTTTAGATATAGAGGATAAAGATCTTTTCTTAAAGCTTCTGGGCGTTTCGGGAATATCTATAAAAATCGCTTTAAGCGCCCTGTCAATTTACAGTGCGGGGGATATAAAAGGCATAATTATGAACAGGGAAGTCGATCTTTTGAGAAGAATCCCGGGTATCGGCCTCAAGCTTGCCGAGAGGATGATAGTTGAGCTCAAGGATAAGATAGAGGAAGATAAAATTGCAGGAATAAAGGGGACAGGACTGGAAGAAAATGAAAAGCTATATCAGGTAAAAAGTGCGCTGAAGATACTTGGCTACAGCACCAGAGAGATAACTGGTGCGCTATCAAAACTGGAAAGTGATATTATAGAAAAAGAAAAAATAGAAAATATATTAAAAATGGCGCTTAAAAAGATTTAGAATAATGGACCGGTAATAAATATGAGTGAAGAAGATATTGATAATAAGGAAAAAAGTGATATAAACCCGATGCATTTGAAGGAAGATACCGAGCTTGACAAAAGCTTGAGGCCCAGGCGCATATCAGAGTTTATTGGACAGGATAAAATAGTAGAAAATCTTTTAGTTTTTATTAAATCCGCAATGAAAAGGAAGGAACCCCTTGACCATGTTATTCTTTCCGGTCCGCCCGGGCTTGGAAAAACATGTCTTGCTGAAATAATTGCCAATGAAATGAAGGTTGGATTCAGGATTACATCGGGGCCTGCAATAGAAAGAGCAGGCGACCTTGCTGCGATACTGACAAACCTGGAAAAGTTCGATGTTTTATTTGTTGATGAGATTCACAGGTTAAACAGGAATGTTGAGGAAATACTGTATCCGGCAATGGAAGACTACAAGCTGGATATAATAATAGGGAAGGGGCCTTCAGCGAAATCGCTCAGGATAGATATCGAACCATTTACTATAATAGGTGCAACTACGAGGATAGGACTGGTGGCGCCTCCTTTAAGGGACAGGTTCGGTGTTAATATAAGACTTGATTATTATAATAGAGATAGCATTGTTAAAATAATAAGAAGGTCCGCGGAGATATTTAAAATAGACATAACTGTAAAGGGTGCTGAAGTTATTGCAGAAAGGAGCAGGGGTACGCCGAGGATTGCGAACAGATTACTCAGGAGAATAAGAGATTATGCTTTAATGTATAGCGATAGCGTAATAGATAAGGATATAGCAGAAAAAGCCATGGGAAAGCTTGATATAGATAGATTGGGATTGGGCATAGTGGATAAGAAAATACTTGATTCCCTGGTTATAAAATTTAGCGGAGGGCCGGTAGGAGTAAGTACGATTGCAGCATCAGTAGGTGAAGAAGTAGATACGATAGAGGATGTATATGAACCATACCTGCTGCAGCTTGGTTTTATTAAAAGGACTTCAAAAGGAAGAGTGGCTACAAATAGGGCTTTTAATTATATGGGAATAGCAAGGGAGAGTAACCCCGGACTTTTTGACAGTATAGAATAAAAATGAATATCGAGTTATTTGATTACGAACTTCCTGATAAATTCATAGCCCAGAGACCTCTTGAAAGGAGAGAGGAATCAAGACTTATGATTCTTGATAGAAAAGACGGCAGCATAAAGCACGACAGGTTTTATAATCTTATCTCACATCTGAATAAAGGCGATGTACTTGTCGTAAACGAAAGCAGGGTTGGAAAGTGCAGGTTAAAAGGTAAAAAGGAAAAAACTGGAGCAAATATCGAGTGTTTCGTATTGAATAAAATAAAAGGCAAAAGCTACATGGTTTTATTGAAGCCCTCAAAAAGACTTGAGCCAGGTGATAAAGTTCTAATAGGTGAGCACAGTTTTATAGTCAGGTCTAAATATGATTACGGCAAAGCGGTAGTAGAATTCGACTTACAGGCAGAAGAGATATTCGATGGATACGGTGAGGTGCCGTTACCTCCATATATTAAAAATACTAAAATTAAAGAAGAAAGATACCAGACGGTATTTGCGGATAAAAAAGGTTCCACAGCTGCCCCCACCGCGGGTCTGCATTTTTCAAAAGATTTAATAACCGGGCTTGAAGATAATGGAATAGTATTTGCCAGATTGAATCTTTCTATAGGGATTGATACTTTCAGACCTATTTCTGAAGAAAATATAGAGGATCACAAAATGCATAGCGAACGTTATAATATCGATGAAAGTGAAGCAGAAAAAATAAGAAATGCCATAAGCAGGGGCAACAGGGTCGTGGCAGTGGGGACTACAGTAGTCAGGGTTCTTGAAACACTGATGATAAAGCATAATAAAATAATAGGGGATAGCGGAATTACCGATATATACATATATCCGGGATTTAAATTCAGGGCTGTTGAATGGATGATTACCAATTTCCATCTGCCACGGTCTACCCTTCTCGTAATGATTTCTGCTTTTGCAGGGAGAGAAAGGGTATTAAAAGCATATGGAGTAGCAAAAGAAAAAGGTTACAGGTTTTTTAGCTTCGGAGATTGCATGCTTATTAAATAAGCCGGGGTTATCAGCTTTTTAGAAAAATAAGGATTAATGGAATATATATAAAACCTAAATAATTTTTTCGAGTCTTGCACGGTTATACCTCTGCAGGAGTATGCAGGGAATATTGGCAAGCAATGCATAAAAAATCATTATTATTCCAGCCCACCATATATTCCAGAGGAAAAATATCGGGGAAGGCAATATGGTCAGCCAGTGGGTCAGTTCTGCTCTTTTTGTTTCATAAAAAAAAGTTTTCAGGTATTTAATGTTTTTATCTTCAAGATGTTTTTTAGGAAATCCACCTTTAAAAATGCTTCCTCCGTCCGGTATAATTTTTTTCCATCTTTTTATTTTGAAAAATTTTTGGTAGATTTTACCTCCGGACTCCCATCTTTTTGTTTTAAAAAAACGAATTTCGCCAGAAAAGAAACTTAGAGGCATTAAGGAACAAAAATACGATATTCCTAAATGTATTACTACCCATATGAAAATATTTAAAAATATAATCCAGAAATGAGATAGATTAAATAACATTTTTTGTCCTTTATACTTTAATATCCCTGTCTTTCCAGGAAACTTTCTTTTTAAAAATAGTTAGAAACATAGAATAGAAAAAAATTATTATAAAAAAAATCAGGGTAAAGGGATAAAAAATAGAAGCAATTATATGAAAGTTTCCAATCCTATATGACATCCAGTAAACCTGGATCATGAATGCTATGTAAAAAATAAGAGAGTATAAAAGATAGGTTTTGTCTGACATTATTAATCCTCTTACCAGGAGGTTAACGGGGAAAATGGCCCCGAAAATCCATGCAATAATCATCAGAAGAATTGGAATTGATGTTGAGCCCGCACCCATGGTAAAACTTTTAGACCATCCTTTTATCAGCTCTTTTAATCCTCCGGGATACATCCTGAAGTTAATCGTGCCCTTTCCGCCATAACATGAAAGATCTATTCCCTCGTTTATAAATTTTTTACCGATTTCGATGTCTTCAAGTATTTCACCCTTGATATCCCTGTGGCCATGAATTTTAAAGTAATTGGATTTACTACAGGCAAGGCATGGCCCAAAAGCCCCTATCGGTCTTACCTTTGACTGTAGGGGAGTAAATACGCCGATTCCTGCCATAAGTATAATATTAAAAAAAAGCGACAGATTTTCATAAAATTTTTTTACCTGGTGGTATGGCTGTATTGATAAAACACCCCCATTATTATAAAGGCAGGAAGTTATATTATTGATAGCGCCGGGAAGGAGAGTCGTGTCTGCATCAAGGAATATCAGGTAGTCTCCTGTGGCTATTTTAGCCCCGTTGTAACATGCCCAGGATTTGCCTACCCATCCAGGGGGCAGATTATTTAAGGTCAGGACCCTGATTTTGAAATTTCTGCCTATTTTGGGAGTAGAATCACTGGAGCTGTCGTCAACAAGTATTATTTCTTTGAGATTAAAATTTTGTTTTTTTATACTGTTAATTAAAACTGGAAGGTTTTTTTCTTCATTTCTGGCAGGAATTATTATTGAAACTGTTTTTTTATTATACCTATCCATTGAAGTTTCGCAGTAATTAATTTTCCATATTACCAGGAAGCCGAATAACCAGAAAATAGCGTGAATTATTAAATTATATATGCTCATATTCAGGACAAGTTCTTAATTTTAATTATCTTGAAACTACAAAAAGCTCATGATTCATATTTAAATAATATTATAAAGGATTTTATAAATTTTTATTGTTTTTTATACGAGTTATATGTATTTTATATTTCTAATGTTTTTTGTATTATTACTTTAATTCTTCTTGTATGATTTAATTTTAATGCAATAATAAACATATCTAAAGAAGATTTTACAAAATATAAAAATATTTAAAAAAAGGTAATTATGGTTCTGGAGGTAGACTTTGATTAATACGATTATATGGGTTTTCGTAATATTTGTTGCAAGAATTATCGATGTTAGTCTGGGAACTATCAGGGTAAGTATGATAGTGAGAAGGAAAAAGACGATTGCAGCACTTATTGGTTTTTTTGAAGTTATTATCTTTATATCGGTTATAGTCAGGATAATAAAAGATATTGATAATATTTATGGAATAATTGCGTATGGAGCTGGATTTGCTGTAGGAACGGTAGTTGGTATAGCAATATGTGAGAGACTTTCCCGCGACCTTGTCAGCACGAATATAATTTCCAAGAAATGTCACGACGATATTAAGAATGTGCTTTCAGAGGAGAATTTCGGTTACACATGTTATAAAGGGATGGGTAGAGATGGAGAGGTCGAAATTATTAATGTAGTCTGCAGCAATGCTTCACTCCAGAGACTGAATGAGCTGGTCCGTAAAAAAGACCCCGGTGCCTTCGTAGTAAGCTATATGCTTGATAAAATAAGGGGAGGATTTATTCGGGGTCTTAAGAAGAAATAAGTATTTATATTGGCATGATTAATAATATAGAAAGTTTTTACACTTCTGATTTAAACAAGGTCTTCTAAACTAAAACCCCCGGTAATCCAGTTGTAGAGTGAAATAAATGAATAATAAAATTATTATGGACATAAGGATTTTTTAAGTATATAAGATTTATTAAGTTGATAATTATAATTGGAAAACTCTTATAAAAATTAGTAAGCAAAAAGATAATAAAAAAGGAGAATGATAAATGAAAGAAGAACCTCCAGGATGTAAACCTTCACAGAAGAATTTAAATTCAAATCCGGTTAAAAAAACAATCGGCCCTATACGCAATCTGGAAGAACATTTGAATCCGGATTGGTGGAAGAACATTTTTAATTCAAGATATCTGAAAACCGATGGGGATGTTGTGAATGATAAAGAAATTACAAGAAAAGAGATCGATCTTTTTATAAAAATACTCGGCCTCTCCCCGGAAGATAGGATACTTGATTTGTGTTGCGGACAGGGACGACACTGCATAGAACTTTTAAACGGGGGCTTTAAGAATGTCGAAGGGCTGGATAGGTCGCATTACCTAATCCAGAAAGCCAGGAGGGGGAGTCTATCCGTAAAATTCAGGGAAGGTGATGCAAGGAAGTTACCCTATACTGCTGACTCTTTTGATGTGGTTATGATACTTGGCAATAGTTTCGGTTATTTCGAAACTGCGAAAGAGGACATTATGGTATTAAGGGAAGTCTTCAGGGTATTGAAACCTTGGGGAAGGTTCCTTATTGATCTATCGGATGGGGAATATTTAAAAGAAAATATTAAGCCGCGTTCCTGGGAATGGATAGACAAAAAATATTTCGTTTGCAGGGAACGTTCGCTGTCTATAGATAAAACGCGTTTAATTTCAAGAGAGATAATAAGTGATGTGGACAGTGGGGTTATTGCGGACCAGTTTTATGGTGAAAGACTTTATACTAAGGAAGAGATAAAAGAGCTATTAAAGAAGGCAGGTTTTAAGAATATTAAATCACATGGCACGATAGTACCTGATTCTAAGAGGGGACAGGATCTTGGAATGGTGGAAAGAAGAATAATTATATCTGCAGTGGTTAAGAAAGACTGGTCGCCTGTGAAAAAAAGGAAGAGCAATATGAAGAATATTGCAGCTCTGCTGGGTGATCCAAATAAGATTGATGTTATTAAACCTTTTTATTTGTTTGATGAGGATGATTTATATACGATTGATATGCTAAAGGGCTCTTTAAAGGAAATCGAAGAAAAGCATGAGTACAAATTTTATTACTTTAACAATCATGAAACGATGATAAAAGACCTGATTAAGATGCGTGAGAAGGGGAAAATTGATTTCGTTCTGAATCTTTGCGATGAAGGTTATTTCAATGACGCTCGAAAGGAACTTCATATACCTGCACTTCTCGATATTCTCGGTATACCGTATACCGGTTCCGAGCCGCAGTGTCTTGCACATTGCTATGATAAATCACTTATAAGAGGTGTTGCGGAGGAAATGGGGATTCCGACGCCAGGGGCGTTTTTTATAAAATCAGGTGATATCTCATTCGAAGCTCCTTTTGAGTTTCCTGTTATTATTAAACCTAATTTCGGTGATTCAAGTTTTGGGATAACACGGAAAAACGTAGTTTATAATATTGAGAAAGTTATCAATGTAATTTCCGAAATAAGGGATAATCTTGGCTATGATAAACCGATATTAATAGAGGAATTTCTGCCAGGAAAAGATTTGAGTGTGGGAATTATAGGAAATTTTCCCGACTCTTACACAGTTTTACCGATAATAGAGGAAGATTATTCCAACCTTCCTCCGGGGCTTCCCAGAATTTGTGGATATGAGGCAAAATGGCTGCAGGATTCTCCATACTGGAAAATAAAGTCCATTCCTGCTGACCTGCCGGTTGAAACAACAAGGTTTATAATTGATTGTTCTTTAAGGATGTTTGAAAGGATCGGATGCAAAGACTATGCCCGTCTGGACTGGAGATTAAATTCAAAAGGAGAGCCAAAGCTGCTGGAAGTTAACCCAAATCCTGGATGGTGCTGGGATGGACACCTTGCAAAAATGTCAAAAATAAAAGGAATATCTTATACCGGGATGTTGCTTTCTATTTTAAAGGAAGCAGAAAAAAGATTACAGACAGAGGGTAAGCTTGATAAATCTGTTACAAAAAAGGTAGAAGTAAAATAAATAAAAATATTTTTAATTTTTATACAGTAAGTAAACCTGTGCCTGTAAGAGTTATTGGAGGGCACGCTGTAACCTGTTAGTAAAAGGTTATTTAATAAACGAAAAATAATGTGAAAAGATAGACTGTAAGAAGGTATATGACTTTTTTTAAAATTTTAAAAAAAGATAAAAAAACACTGGCAAGGGCAGGAGAGATAAAAACGGAAAGAGGTATTATAAACACACCTGTTTTCATGCCAGTTGGGACAAAGGCAACTGTAAAAGCAACTACAAATGAGCGGCTTTATGAACTTGGCTGCAAAATCATACTTGGTAATTTGTACCACCTATATCTCCAGCCGGGAATCGATGTAATAGAGGAAGCAGGCGGGCTCCATAAATTTATGAACTGGAAGAATAGCATATTAACTGATAGTGGAGGGTTTCAGGTATTCAGTTTAGGCAAGATAAGAAAAATTTTTGAAGATGGTGTTGAATTTAAATCAATCATAGATGGTTCAAACCATTTTTTTACCCCTGGAAAGGTAATAGAAATGCAGCATCGTCTTGGTTCAGATATCATGATGGTTCTTGATGAATGCATTCCTTTTAATGAAGATTACAGCTATACGATGGAAGCTGCTAAAAGGACAGTTAAATGGGCAGAACTTTCTATCCTGACAAAAAAAAGTTTGGATATAAATAAAGATTCAAAAGTTTTTGGAATAGTGCAGGGTGGATTTATTAAAGAGATAAGAAAGTTCTGTGCTCTTTCGATATCCGAGATGGAATTTGATGGTATAGCGGTAGGTGGGCTAAGTGTTGGAGAGGAAAGAGACAAGACTATCGACATACTCAATTACACGATTGATTTTTTAGACAATAACAAACCACGATATTTTATGGGGCTCGGTGACCCAAAGGGTATTATGGAAGCCATAGAGAGCGGAATTGACATGTTTGATTGTGTAATGCCTACGAGAATATCAAGAAACGGAAGTGCTTTTACAAAAAATGGGAGGATAAATATAAAAAACAAAAAATATACCTGTGATTATACTCCTATTGACGAAGAATGCAGCTGTTATACATGCAGGAATTACACAAAGTCTTATATAAGGCACCTCTTCAGGAACAGGGAAATATTATCAAGCATATTGCTTACGATACATAATCTCCATTTTATTTTTAATCTTGTGAACAAGGCAAGAGAAAATATATTATCAGGAACTTTCAAGGATTTTAAAAGAAAATTCCTGGGTGATTATGATGGAAATAATTAAATTTGATTACAGATTTTGTTATTTGCTGCATAAAAAAACTTTTAATTAACTACTTTTTTTTCGAGGATATTTATGAATTTATCGACCAGGTGAGGGTCAAATTGAGTTCCGGCATTCTTTTTTAGCTCTATTATTGCACTTTTTTTGCTTAATGCTTTTCTATAGGGCCTATCATTCGTCATTGCATCATAAGCATCCACGATTGATATTATTCGAGAAATAAGAGGAATTTTGTTTCTTTTTATCCCTGTCGGATAGCCGCCGCCATCCCATTTTTCATGATGGTACAATATGCCTTTAGCTATAGGGCTTAATTTCAAATATAATTGAGCAATGCGGTAACCTACTTCAGAATGTCTCTTCATTTCTTCCCATTCATCATCACTAAGCTTGCCGGGTTTGAAAATAATCATATCCGATATAGCTATTTTTCCTATATCATGTATAGTTGCTAAAAGGTCCAGCTCATTAATAACATCATCCGGTAAATTTAATTCATTGCCTAATTCTATTGCGTTTTTTCTCAATCTGTCTATATGCTGCTCAGGTTCGAATTTATTCTCATCAAGGGCCTTAAGAAGAGAGTATATAACAGAATTATCAGCATCCTGCCTATCGGAAAGTTTATCCTTGTACATTTTATCTTCAGCTTCTTTTATTTTTTTGTTTATATCTATGTCGTAGCTATCTTTACAGGATATTCCCATTGATATGCTTATTGGTAAATCCCTTGTGCTCCGATTCTGGCAGTTTTCTTTTATTCGTTCAACAACTTGTTCTGCATTATCAATACCAGTGCAGGGGAGTATGGTAATGAATTCGTCCCCGCCCCATCTTGAGATTATATCATCATCTCTGAAACACTTTTTTAATATTTTTGATATTTTGACCAGCAGTTCATCTCCTCTGTCATGGCCAAAAACATCATTAATCATCTTAAGCCCGTTGACATCTCCGATAACTATGCTTATAGGCAGTTGTCTTCTGGTATCAAGTCTTTTTATTTCTTCTTCGAAATAGGTACGGTTGTATAAACCGGTCAGCTTATCATGGAAAGACAGATACTTTATTTCGCTCTCAGCCCTTTTGCGGGTGGTAATATCCCTGACTATTCCTTCATAATAAAAAGGAGAACCGTTTCTATATATAACTTTAGAACTAATTTCCACCCATATGATCGAACCATCTTTTTTTCGGAGACGGGTTTCAAATGGTCGGCTTCTTTTACTTGGCGGCGGCCTGTCTTTTTCTGAAACATAAAGTTGCCTGGGTATATTTATCGAGAGCAAATCTTTTTTGTTTTTATAACCTAAAATTCTTATAAGTGACGGGTTTGCATCGATATATTGACCATCAAGAGTGCTTATATACATACCATCTATAGAATCATGGAATAAGGACTTATATGTTATTTCATTGTGGTTGGTTTTAATATCCGGTTTTTTTAATTTTGTAATGTCCATTACTGAAACAACCACGCTTGATTTTCTGTTTTTATTTTCCGGCAGGGTGACCCATTTTTTATGAAGATATATCTTATTGTTTTTTAATGTCTGGTTAAACTGCTCAACTTCGAACCTTTTTTTGTTATTTGCTATTGCAATAATTTCTTTTTCATATGATTTAAGGGAATCCTTTAAAAAGATTTTATCAAAGTTTTTCCTAAACTCTGTTTTATTTTTTGCCTCATAGAGATTTAGCGCGGCTTTATTAGCATTTATTAGCTTTACAAGTTTAACGAATGAATCCAGCCTACCCTTATCTTTGCTGAAGTATTTGTAAAAATTTTTAATTCCGCTTTTTTGAAGATTTTCAATGTTTTTTCTAACTTCAGTAAAATCTTCTTCTAGAAGGGCAACGGGCGATTGCTCAAAAATAATTTTATATTTTTTTTCTGTATTCATTTTTAGTGATAAGTGACTAAGCATTTATTAAAAAATGTTTGTGAGAAAAAACTTTTTATTTAGATAAACATTATATAATAAAATTAATTAATTTAAAATACTATATATTAAATAAGAAAATTAGCGGCTTTTTTTGAAACTTTATCATTGTATTATAAATGTATATTATTTGAGTATCATTATAATGTGAAAAATATATTTGAAAAAATAATAAGATTGTAGTAATTTTCTATGAATTGGAAAGAATATCAATGGACTTTAAGATTAAGGGCATTATCTATTTGCAAAATTTTTAAAAAAGTTAATAATAGTGGTATTTAGTTTTAGGAAAAGACGATTTTGAAGGAGTATTTATGAATTTTAAAAGAAAATTAGTCAGCACGATATTTATTAGCATGTCTGTGCTAATATTAATTCTCTTTAGTGTAGCATGTCTTCCAATGACAGCTACGGAAGAGGCAGGTACTGCTGAAACCGCTGAAACAGCTGAAACAAGTGTGACAACCAATTTTTTAACTAATTATGGAACCTGGATATGGTTGGCTATACTTGGTGTGGCATTCTATTTCCTGCTTATAAGACCGCAGCGTGTAAAGACTAAAAAATCTCAGGAAATGATGTCTGCTCTGCAGAGAGGCGATGAAATTGTAACGATAGGCGGATTTTACGGAAGGATTAAAGATGTCAGGGATGATGTCGTTATAGTAACGGTTGCAAGCGGGGTAGATATTAAATTGAGTAAAGGCGCAATATCCAGGAAAGTGACACAGCAGTAGATATGAGAAATAAGAAAGTTAATATAGCTATCATTGTTATATTCGTAATAATGATAGGAATAAGCTTTTACTATATTTTTAAGGATACGGTTGCCGGCTCTGTAGAGCTTGGACTCGACCTTAGAGGCGGCACGCAGATTATCCTCAGACCCTCAAGCAGCGAAGAGAGTGAGATAACTTCTGAAAGACTTGATGATGCCATAGATAAAATAAGGAAGAGAATAGATAGACTTGGCATTTCAGAACCCCTGGTCACTAAAGACCAGCTAAATAATATAATAGTTCAGCTCCCGGGTGTAAAAGATCCAGATACCGCAAAGGAAGTAATTGGAAAAACTGCCCAGCTTGAGTTCAGAATGGTTGAGGGTACGCTCGTATCTTATAGTGATGAAACGTGGAATATGGTAGGGATAGATTACAAGAAAGGTGAACTTGTTATTGACCCTGAAGCGGAAGAGACAATTATAATTAATGATATAAATAATTTTTTCCAGGGTGAGCCAGCATATGCCGTAGGTGAGCTGATAACAGACCCTGAAACGGGAGATATGTTGGTTATTGAGCCGCTGGGGCAGGATAATGCGGAAGAAAGCGGAGAGGAAAAAGATGGCTCTGATAAATCCGGTATCAATCCTGAAAAAATTATAGGGACCATTGATTACAATCAGGAAACAATGGAAATGTTTATTGTAAGGGATGGTGAGCAGACTGGCGAAATACTTATAGATTCCAGAACAGGAGCTGCTACATGGGTCGGTCCGGTACTTATAACCGGTAACGAGCTTGCAAATGCGGTTGCTGGTTATGATAATTACGGTAATATAAGAGTTGCTCTGAGTTTTAGAGGTGATGGTGTCGATAAGTTTGCTGATGTTACAACCAAAAATATCGGGGGGAATCTTGCCATAGTTCTTGATGAGGAAATAGAGTCCGCTCCATATATAGAAGTTCCTATAACAGATGGTCAGGCAGAGATTACCGGTATTGACAGTGTAGAAGAAGCAAAAAATATTGAGATCGTACTTCAAACGGGCGCATTGCCCATAACCCTTCACATGGAAGATAGCAGCACGGTAGGGCCGACTCTTGGAATGGATTCTTTAAGGAAGGGGCTTTATGCGGGGATAGCAGGGCTCTCTTTGATTATTTTGTTTATGTTTTTTTACTACAGAGGACTTGGAATTTATTCTGCGCTGGGACTTATAATCTATATCATATTATTCTGGGGAGTAATATCGGCAATAGGAGCAGCAATTACACTTCCCGGCATTGCCGGTATTATATTAACTATAGGTATGGCAGTTGATGCCAATGTTATTATATTTGAAAGAATAAGGGAAGAATTACTGAAGGACAAATCTCCGAGGGTAGCGATAAGCGAAGGGTTTAAGAATGCGCTGAGTACGATAATCGATTCCAATGTAACAACGTTAATTACAGCCGGCGCACTTTATCAGTTTGGAACCGGTCCAATAAAAGGTTTTGCGGTTACTTTGAGTATCGGGGTAGTAATAAGCATGGTAATAAGTCTTTTATTTACAAGGTCCAGCATGTTCTTAATGTCCGGTATCCCCAGGATGGCAACGCCTGGTTTTTTAGGAGCAAGGAGAAGGGATATTGAATAGGATTTTCAAGTTTAAAAAGTATGATTTCAATTTTATAGGAAGAATGAAAATATGGTTTATACTGTCACTGGTAATCATACTGGCAGGTGTTACCGGCTATTTTATAAATGGTTTTAACCTGGGTATAGATTTCGTGGGCGGATCGCTTATTGAATTGAAATTCAAACAGGATACTAATGCTGCTGAGGTAAGGGGCATTATGAGTGAGATGGGCTATGAGAATGTTATTATACAGCGTGTTGGCAACATGTTGGAAACCGAATCTGACAGGTTTATTATCAGGATAAAAGCAGAGAAAAAGGGTGAGTCGATAGGTGTAGAAGAAAAGAACGAAATAATCAATAAGATGGATGAAAAGATAGGGGTTGAGGGTGAACCCCTGCAGGATAGGAGTGTGGACCCGGGTTTTGGCAATTTGCTTATATGGAATGCGATAAAAGCAATAGCGATAAGCATCGCAGGTATGTTAATTTATGTATGGATAAGGTTTGAATTCAGGTTTGGGGCGGTGGCAATTCTGGCCTTGATTCATGACGTACTTGTTACAGTAGGTGTTTATGCTATTTTAAACAGGGAAATTAATACATCGACTATTGCTGCGCTGCTTACCATTATCGGTTATTCATTGAATGATACAATCGTAGTCTTTGACAGGATAAGAGAAAATATACCTATGGCCGGGAAGATGGGCTATGGTAATATGGTTAATTTTTCGGTAAACACGACTCTATCACGCTCCATAAATACATCTTTAACTACATTAACGCCAATAATACTCCTGCTTGCACTGGGAACCACTGCTCTTAAGGATTTTGCCATTGCTCTTACAGTCGGGGTATTATGCGGAACATATTCGTCTATATTTTTAGCAAGCCCGGTTCTTGTTGCATGGAATAATAGATTTCCAAAATATAAGAAATAATAAAATGACTGATGTCCCTTCTTACTGGAAATGCAGAAATAATAATAAAAAGGATGCAGGGTTATCAAAGAATTCTTTTTTTAGCCCCTTTCTACTGGAAATTCTCGCAGGCAGAGATATAACGGATGAGGAAGAAATAGCATCTTTTATAAAGCCCTCCCTTAAGAATCTACTTGACCCGATGAAGCTGCCCGGCATAAATAAAGGGATAAATAGAATAACCAAATCAATAAAAGAAAATGAGCATATAATTATATTCGGTGATTATGATACGGACGGAATTATAAGTGCATATCTTATTTTTAAATTCCTTAAAGATTTGGGGATGGATGTGGAAGTTTATATCCCCGATCGTTTTAAAGAGGGTTATGATTTATCTGCTGATTTTCTAAAAAAAGTATCACTTGAAGGTAATTTCAGTCTTGTAATAGCAGTGGACTGCGGGACGAATAGCACAGAAGCCCGGGAATTCGTCAGGGCAAATAATTCTTGCCCGGGTGTCATAGTATGCGATCATCATAACCAGTCGGTAGATTTCGATGATTTAGGCGGCAGGTATATAGTAATAAATCCAAAGTTAAAGAATTCAAGATATAAGTTTAAAAATTTAAGCGGTGCTGCCGTAACTTTTAAATTTATAAATGCAGTCTTAAAGAAACTGGATATTAGCAGTAAAAAGAATTTCAGGAAGGATTATCTAACACGATTGCTGGACCTTGTTTCCATATCGACAATAGCAGACATAATGCCCCTGATTGGCGAAAACAGGATAATAGTTAAAAAGGGGCTTGATATACTGCAGGAAACTAAAAATCCGGGTCTTAAGAAGATAATAGAAGTTGCTCTTGGTGAAAAGGAATATGTAGATGAGCATGATATAGGATTTATAATAGCGCCCCGGCTTAATGCTGCTGGAAGGATGAAAAATGCCCGGACAAGTCTTGATCTTCTGATTAAAAAAGGAGATGTTCTGGACGGCCTGGCAAATGAGCTTAATTCTTTTAATGTAAAGAGGCAGAAGATCCAGAGGGATATTCTTGACGAAATATTGGAAAAGAATGATTTTAATGAGATTGTTTCTTCTAAAAAAATATTTATAGATAAATCGCAGAACTGGAACGAGGGTGTGCTTGGTATCGTAGCTTCAAGCATAGTAAAGGAATTCAATATACCTGCTATTTTATTTAAAGAAACCGGAGGGAAACTTAAAGGTTCCGGCAGGAGCATGGATAAATTTGATTTATATAAAAATTTAGCCCTGTTAAAGGATCTATATAATAGCTTTGGAGGCCACCGGCTGGCATGCGGCATAAACATGGATGTAGCGAATTATAAAGATTTTTATGAAAATTTAATAAAAATTGCTAACGGGAATTTAAGGGAAGAGGATATCGAAAAGGAATTTATATATGATATGGAAATGAAATTTAAAGATATAAATAAAATGGTGCTTGATGAGATTAATTTGCTCAGGCCATTCGGTTTTGGAAATCCGAAGCCGGTTTTCATATCCAGGAATTGTGGAATATCTGGTTTATCTTATCTGTCAGGTGGCAAACACGTTAAATTAAAGCTCAAGCAGGGATCAGTCGTACTTGAAGCGATAATGTTTGGAATCAATTGCACAGTTAAAGGGATGATAGAAAAAGGTAGAGAAATAAGTATATTATACAGAATTGAAGAAAATGAATGGGCCAATAAAAAGAATATACAGCTATTAATTTCAGACTTGTTTTAGAGAATTTAAAAATGTTTTATAATTAAAAAATAATTTCTAAAAAAAAGTGTAAAAAGAGAATAAAAATGGATGTAAGTGTAAATAACAGGGCAAAAGATATAGATACGGATGTTATATACAGGAAGTTAATAAAGAAGCTAAAATCATATAACCATGAACTAGATGAAGAGCTAATAAATAAAGCATATCAAACTTCAAAAGAATACCATAAAAACCAGTACAGGAAATCAGGGGAGCCCTTCATAGTGCATCCTCTCGAGGTTGCGCTGATACTTGCTGAAATTGAGCTTGACCAGGTATCCATAGCATCCGCGATATTGCATGATGTAATAGAAGATACGGATTACACCCTGGAAATGGCTAAAAAGCAGTTCGGGCAGAAGATCGCAAATATCATAAATGGCGTAACAAAATTGGATAAGATTGTTTTTGACAGCAAGGAAGAGCAGCAGGTAAGCAATATAAGAAAAATGATAATTGCAATGTCCGAGGACGTTCGCATCATACTTGTTAAGCTGGCCGATAGACTTCATAACATGCGGACACTGGATTCGCTTGATGAGGAAAAAAGAAAAATAAACGCAATGGAAACTCTTGAAGTCTATGCACCTATTGCGCACCGGCTGGGTATATATTATATAAAATCCGAGCTTGAGGATTTAAGTTTCAAGTATCTTTACCCGAAAGAGTACAAAAAAATAAAAGATATGTTTGATGAAAAGCTGGAAGAAAGGAAGTTGTTAATTGATGAGGCCATAAAAATAGTTAATAAAAAATTAAAGCAGATGAAAATTTCCGCTGATATAAATGGCAGGATAAAAACCTATTATAGTGTATATAATAAGATTGTTAAGCAAAACCGAAAATTTGAGGATATTTACGATATAATTGCCATAAGAATTATAGTTAATGATGTAAAAAGCTGCTATGCTGCTCTTGGTACAATACATTCATTATGGAAACCGGTGCCGGGAAGATTTAAAGACTTTATTGCAAATCCGAAGTTTAACATGTACCAATCACTCCACACGACAGTAATAGGGCTTAAAGGCAAACCACTTGAAATACAGATAAGAACATTTGAAATGCACAAATTTGCCGAGTATGGTATTGCTGCACATTATAAGTACAAGGAAGGGGATTTAAAGAAGCTAAGTGAATTTGATAAAAGGATAGCATGGATTAGGCAGATACTTGACTGGCAAAAAGAGCTAAAGGACCCGCAGGATTATATGGAGTCCCTGAGACTTGATTTGTTTGAGGAAGAGGTGTTTGTATTTACTCCCAAGGGCAAGGTTATAAATTTACCACGTGATGCAACTACGATAGATTTTGCCTATCAGATACACACGGATGTAGGACATAATATTGTTGGAGCAAAGATAAACGGTCGCATGGTGCCGATAGAAAGCGTTCTTGAGAATGGCGACATAGTTGAAATAATAGTGGCCAAAAATAAAAAAGGCCCGAGCAGGGACTGGCTTAATATTGTAAAAACATCGAGTGCCCGCAATAAGATAAAGCAGTGGTTCAGTAAGGAACAGCGGCAGGAAACATATAATGCCGGCAGGGATATGATGTTAAAAGTTCTAAGGAAAAATAGTCTTTCTTTTAAGAGTGTGCCCATGGATGTTTTTGATGAAGTAGCAAAGGAAATGAATTTCGACAGGGTGGAAAATCTCTTCAGGAATATAGGTTCGCACAGGATATCCGCTCACCAGGTTTTTACGCGGATAGTTAAAAAGTTAAACCAGCAGGAGCCGGAGAAAGAGCTTGTAATTGAAGATATTCACAGGAAAGAGCTGGAAGAAAAAGAAGGCTCCGGAATCAAGGTTAAGGGAATAGGGTCTGTTCTGGTAACGATAGCGAAATGCTGTAATCCCGTACCGGGAGATAAAATTGTGGGATATATAACGAGGGGCAAGGGAGTTTCCGTTCACAGGGCAGATTGTACCAATATCAGGAACCTGATGAATAAAGAAAAGCAGAGATTCATCGATGTAGAATGGGATAAAAAAGCCCCGCGCAGGTTTAATGCCGAAATACAGATAGAAGCGCTTGACAGAACCAAGCTATTGCGCGATATAACCAATGTAATAAGCGAGTATGATTTAAATATAGTCAGGGCAAATTCTTTAAAAGTTGATAAGAGCGGCCATATGAAATTTAGATTTATCATAGAGATAAATAATAAATATATCCTGAAGGATGTCATAAATAATATTAAAGAGGTTGATTCGGTTTATGATGCTTTCAGGGTGTTACCTGGAAAGTAAATACCTCAATTGAAAGTAAAAAAATTAGAATTAGGGTTTTTAAAAGTTAATTGCTATATTTTATCTCTGAATAGCATAAATGTAATAATAGATCCCGGTGCTGATTTTAAAATTATTAAGGAAAATCTTACCCGTTATGGTATAAAACCGGATTTTATATTGAATACGCATGGGCATTATGACCATATCGGTGCCGTAAATGAAATGATCGGGTATTATAAAATACCTTTCTATATTCATGAGTTAGAGGAGCCGATTATAAGGGATCCCTATAAGAATTTGTCTTCATTTTTTGGTGGAAATGAATTATTATTAAAAACTTATAAATTAATAAAAAATAATGACTATGGTTATTTTGAAGGGCTCGGAATAAATATCATCAATGTTCCAGGGCATACTCCGGGGAGCATCATGCTTAATGTGGATGGAGTTCTTTTTACAGGTGATTTTATTTTTAAGGATTCGATAGGAAGAACGGATTTACCGGGAGGGGATTTGATCCAGATAAAAAAGTCGTTGTCGGTATTAAAAAAGATGGACCGGAGTTATCTGATATATCCCGGACATGGCGAAAATACGACACTTGAGCAGGAATTAAAGACAAATTGTTTCCTGGATGAAAGTTTTTTAAGTGATGACAGCAAAATTATCAGGGAAAAAGGTGATTTATTTTGATATTAAACTCTCCAAGAGGAACTTCAGATATATATGGAGAGGATATAGATTACAGGAACTATATCATAAATACTGCAAGAAATATATTTGAAGTTTTTAATTATAAAGAAATAATAACGCCTGCTTTCGAATATACAGGTGTTTTTAGCAGGAGCATAGGCGAGGAAACTGATATTGTCCAGAAAGAAATGTATACTTTCCGGGACAAGAAAGGGAGATCTCTGACTTTAAGGCCGGAAGGTACGGCGTCTATCGTAAGGGCCGTAATAGAAAATAAGAATTATTTTAGAAATATGCCTTTAAAGTTATTTTATGTAGGAAATATGTTCAGGTACGAAAGGCCCCAGAAAGGGAGGATGAGGGAGTTCTGGCAAATCGGAATCGAATCGATAGGCACGGATAGCATTGTTATGGATGCGGAAGTTATCTGGATGTTAAACATGCTCTTTGAAAGATTAGGGTTCAGGGAGCTGGTTCTTAAGATAAACAGCATAGGTTGCGATGACTGCAGAAAAGAGTTTCTTGTTGAATTTAAAAAATATTTAAAGCCCAGATTGGGGAAGCTTTGCAAAGAATGCCAGCAAAGGTTTGATAAAAATGCCTTAAGGATTTTTGATTGTAAAAAAGCCGGCTGTAAAAGCGTAATAGATAGTGCGCCTTCAACTATTTCATATTTATGTCCCGGCTGTAAGAAAAATTTCGAGCAGGTTCTTAATTTACTGGGAATACTTGGAATTAATTACAGCATTGATAATAAACTCGTAAGGGGTTTTGATTATTACACGGGAACGGTGTTTGAAATTATATCGGAAGAACTCAAAAGTGAGCAGAATGCTCTTGGCGGTGGCGGAAGATATAACAAACTGGTCAAACAGATGGGTGGTCCTGAAATGCCGGCAACAGGGTTTGCGATAGGTGTTGACAGAATAATTATTCTGATGAAGCAATTAAATGTCGAGGTTAAAAAGCAAAAGAGCATGAAAAAAGCCTACATTGTCTCAATGGATAAAGACTATCAGGATTATTCTTTAAAGGTATTAAGGTATTTTAGGGATGCCGGGATAGTTAGTGATATCAATTTTAATGATAGAAGTTTAAAGAAGGAAATAAAATGGGCTGTTGACAATGATTATGATTTTGTTGTGATAATCGGGGAAGATGAGGTCAGTAAGGGTAATATCACTGTTAAAGACGTCAGGAACTTCAAGCAGTATGAGATTTGCTGGGCGAAGGAAAAGGAAAAATTAATACGTATTATAGGAGCTTGATTATGGTCGATTCTATTTTTAGAACCAGTATGAGGACTAATTTATGCGGAGAAATAAATAAGAATTTTGACGGCATGGAAGTTACCCTGAGCGGTTGGGTAAACAGGAGAAGGGATCATGGAAAGTTAATATTCATAGACTTAAGGGATTTCTCGGGTATAGTTCAATTGATTTTTGACACGAAAATAAATAAGAAGTCATATGAAGAAGCCAGGAATTTACGCAGCGAATATGTCGTAATGGTAAGAGGTAAAGTAAGGAAAAGATCCGGGGACACGATTAATCCATCGATACCTACGGGGGAAACCGAAGTTGTGGTCGCAGAAATTAAGGTATTGAGCATTTCAAAAACTCCTCCATTTATGCTTGAGGATAGAAAAAAAGTTGAAGAAAATACCCGGTTAAGATACAGGTACATAGATTTAAGGACAGATGAGATGCAGAGGAACTTAAGGTTAAGACATAATATTACAAATGCTGTCCGCGAGTATTTCAATTTAAAAGGTTTCATGGAGATAGAAACTCCTATAATGGCAAAGAGCACACCGGAGGGAGCAAGGGATTTTCTGGTGCCGTCGAGGCTTAATCCCGGCAAATTTTATGCACTTCCACAGTCACCTCAGCTATTTAAGCAGATATTGATGTTTTCTGGATTTGACAGATGTTATCAGATAGCAAGATGCTTCAGGGATGAAGATTTGAGAGCGGACAGGCAGCCAGAATTCACACAGGTAGATATGGAAATGACATTCGTGGAAGTAGAAGATGTAATAGAAATAATAGAAGGCCTGTTTGGTTTTATGTTCAGTAATGTATTTAATAAAAAGATAGAGCCGTCCTTTAAAAGGTTATCATGGCAGGATAGTATGGAAAATTATGGTACCGATAAGCCGGATTTAAGGTTTGGCCTTACACTGAAAGATATATCGGATATTTTTAAAGAAAGCGAGTTAAAAATTTTTAAAAATGCTCTTAAAAACTACGATGGGTGCATAAAAAGCATAGTCATAGATAACTCATCAGCCCTTACAAGAAAAGAACTTGACGATATCGTTGATCTGGCTAAAAAGAGCGGTGCGGGCGGGCTTGCATGGATAAAGGTTGACAGTAATATGGATTTCCAGTCCCCGATAGCGAAGTTTATTTCGGAAAAGGAGAAAAAAGGTTTAATAGGTACTTTAAGCTTAAAGGAAAATAACCTTATTCTCATAGTAGCTGACAAATTTATGGTAGCTTGCAGAACCCTCGGGATAATAAGGAAGCATCTGGGTGGAAAATTAGGGCTGATTGATAGCGATGATTTGAATTTCGTATGGGTATATGATTTTCCTTTATTCGAATGGGATGATAACGAGAAAAAACTTAGCCCGGTTCATCATCCATTCACCAGACCTGATGAAAAAACGATGAAATATCTTGAGAAAGAACCTTTAAAGGTAAAATCTGAAGCATATGATATTGTTCTGAACGGCCAAGAAATAGGGGGAGGTTCAATAAGGATAAATGACAGAAAACTACAGAGACAAATATTTAAAATGCTTGGTATCGATGAAAAAAGAATAAAGGAAAATTTCGGATTCTTTATAGAAGCGCTTGAATACGGCGCTCCCCCGCACGGAGGTATAGCGCTTGGGATGGACAGATTGGTTATGCTGCTGGGCGGACTTGATAGTATAAGGGAGGTAATAGCATTTCCTAAAACCCAATCTGCAATGTGTATGCTTACAGGTTCGCCGTCAAGTGTTACCGGGGAGCAGCTCAAGGAAGCATGTATAGATATAAGAAAGACCGATAAATAATTGGATGGCTCTCATTTTTTTGTTAAGGTTGATTATGATTTTTCTGGTTCTGGCAGGAGCCGGAGATCTTATCGAAATGAATATCTGCAGCATTTTTCTGAATCATTTACAGATTGTTTATTTGAAAAAATGTTACCGGTAGTAATGTGCTACTAGTTAAAAAGTGTAATCATGGGTGGGAGCTGTTTTATTGAATAAACTATTCAATTATGATAACATTTTTTTGGGTACTCTGTTTGTTGCGTAACTAAAGTTAAATTTTTGTGCCAACAAATTTACATTGGAAGCCCAAACTTTGGTTGCAGCATAAATGCCCGTTTTAAACGGGACTTATTAAGCAGCCAGGAGGGCATCCCCTTGTATAGCACAGGCCGCAAAAAACTTCCTTGGCTACGAATAAATGGAGTATCCGTTTTGTTATAAATATCAATTAATTTTAATTTTTTGTTTAGCTTTTATGGATTTAAGAAAAAAATTTCTTGATTTCTTCGAGAAAAAAAAGCATATGGTAATGCCGTCATCAGAACTGATACCGCATAATGATCCAAGCGTGCTTTTAACGACAGCCGGTATGCAGCAGTTCAAGCCGTATTATCTTGGCGTAAAGAAACCACCAGATAAAAGGATAGCTACGGTTCAGAAGTGTTTCAGGACAAGTGATATAGATGAAGTGGGATATACAGACAGGCACCTTACATTTTTCGAGATGCTCGGGAACTTTTCATTTGGTGATTATTTTAAAAAAGAAGCGATAGAATATTCACTTGATTTCCTGGTTAATAATATGGGAATCCCGATGGATAAGCTGGTTGTAGCAGTATTTAAAGGAGACGGGGATATACCGGCAGACCTGGAATCCGTGGGATACTGGAAGGAGAATGGAATAAGCGATGACAGGATATATAAATTTGGAAAGGAAGACAATTTCTGGGGACCGGCAGGAGACACCGGGCCGTGTGGACCCTGTTCGGAAATATATTATGACTTTGGATTAGAATTTGGCTGCGGCAGAAAAGATTGCAATCCTAATTGTGATTGCAGCAGGTTTCTGGAAGTATGGAATCTTGTATTTACCCAGTATAATTTTGATGGGAAAAAGTTTGTCGAACTTCCGCAAAAAAACATAGATACAGGAATGGGTCTGGAGAGATTGACGGCAGTCATTGGAGGCAATCCTTCTGTTTTTGAAACAGAATTATTCAAGGATATAGTAGAGACAATAGTGGAATTATCAGGAAAAAGGAATAATTCCGGGAAAAGCGGAGAAGAATTTAATAGAAGCGTTAAAGTAGTTGCAGACCACTCGAGGGCCATTTATTTTCTAATTTCCGATGGGGTTGTCCCTTCTAACGAAGGCAGGGGATATATCTTAAGGAGAATAATAAGAAGGGCCATAAGGTTCGGGAAATTGATAGGAATAAGGGATAATTTTTTAAACAGTGTCGGAGAAGTCGTTATCGATCAGTACTCAAGTTGGTACCCTTCGTTAATGGATAAAAAGGATTTTTCATTTAAACTGGTAAGCGACGAGGAAAAAAGATTTACTAAAACACTTGATGAAGGAAGCAGGGTTTTAATACAAAAAGTAAATGAAGTCAAGGCAGCTAATAAGGATTACATAAACCCGGGAGATGCTTTCAGATTATATGATACGTTCGGATTTCCCGTTGAGCTTACAAAAGAGATATTAAGTGAAAATAATATAAGACTTGATGTGGAGAAATTTAATGATTATTTTAAAGAACATGCCGAGAAATCAAAAAAGAAAGGGAAATCAGGGGAAAAATTAAATAAAGACATGGATATATATAGAGCGATAAGAAAAAAAGTAGAAGTCGGGTTTCTGGGATACAATGATTATTGTGCGGAAACGTTAATTGGAAGCATAGTGAAAATCGATAAGAATGGTAATAAAAAGCTGGTTTCGAAGCTTTCAGAAGGTGAGAAGGGCGAGATAATTTTAAAGGAAACGCCATTCTACGGGGAAAAGGGCGGAGAGGCAGGAGATAGAGGAATAATAAAGAAAAATGGGAACATTTTCTCTGTAAGTGATTGTGTCGTACCTTTTGAGGGAATCTATACGCACATTGGTTTTGTGAAAAAGGGCGAATTGGAAGTAGGAGACAGGGTAAATTCGGAAGTTGACATCAATTACCGCAAAAACATAAGTAAAAACCATACTGCCACCCATATACTGCACTGGGTCTTAAGAAGCATGTTTGGAAATGAAATAAAACAGGCCGGCTCCTTCGTAGCTGATGATAGGTTCAGGTTTGATTATTCCATTTACAATGCCCCATCTGAAGAAGACATGAAAAAAGTAGAAAGAATTGTAAATGAAAAGATACAGAATGACGACCCGGTAAGGTGTTTTGAAACAACGAGGGAATTTGCGGAAGAAATAGGGGCGATGGCGCTGTTTGAAGAAAAATACGGGAAATTTGTAAGGGTCGTTGAGATAGACAATTACAGCAGGGAACTCTGCGGAGGGATTCACGTCAGGAGGACTGGAGAAATCGGTCTATTTAAGATTATATCCGACTCAAGCATAGGAGCTAATTTAAGGAGGATAGAGGCAATAACGGGTATTCGTTCTTACAATTACGTTGAAGAAAAAATTGGAATGCTTAAGGATATTTCAGAAAGATTTGAAGTGGAGGATAACAAATTACTTGATACGCTTGATAAACTAAGAGATAACATTAAGAAAAATGAAGAGAAACTTGCATCGCTTCAAATAGAAAGTGCAAAAAAGGAAATAATTGATAATTCCGGTTACATCGGTTCGGAACAAGGATTAAAAATAATTGATTATGATTTTTCTGAATCGGGTGTATTAAAAGATATGAAGATAGAGGGCATCGGGAGAGTTGCGGACGAGATAAAGAGTTTTTTTAGGGATAAAGATACTTTTATCGTTTTTGGAAATAATATTGGTGGAAAAACAATTATTCTAATCAGTTCAACAGACGATGTAGTTAAGAAAGGCGTTAATTGCGGTAAGATTGCGGGAGAAGTAGGAAGAAGCTTGAAAGGCGGGGGAGGAGGCAGGCCCAATTTTGCGCAAATGGGATTCTCCGGAATTGTCTCAATAAAAAAGATATCGGGGCTTGTTAAGGATAAGATCCTTGATGTGTTAAAAGATGATAAATAAAAATGAGGATACTCTGCATAGACGTAGGAGATAAAAATATAGGAGCCGCTATTTCAGATAAGGATGAAAAAATATCGGCGCCTCTTGGAATTATAAAAAATGACGGCGAAGTAGCCGAAAAGCTAAAAGAAGTTATAGACAAATATAAGATCAGGAAAATTGTTGTCGGGGTTCCATACACTCTTAAAGGTGAAGTTGGCAGCCAGGCAAAAAAAGTTTTTAATTTTGTCGATAGAGTGGTTAAGAAACTAGGGCTCGAAGTAGATTATTTTGATGAGAGGTATACGACAAAAGCACTTTTGAATAATTCAGGTAAAGTGCCGGGATACGGCAGGATTAAAGATATTGATAAGTTTTCTGCAGGATTGATACTTGATAGTTATTTAAAGAGAAATAGTGAACAGTAAGGAGATGACGAAAAAAAGGATGTTGAAATCTTCAGGCATTTTTAAAAATAAATTAAAATATATGGGTTTTTTAGCAGGTGTTACTGTGCTAATTTTTATATTATCAGCATCACTTGTATCATGCGATATTTTTGAAGGTAAAGAAGTCGAAGAAGTCCAGGCAGGGGTTGAGGTCGAGTTTGAAATAATAGAAGGTATGAGCTTAAAAGAAGCAGCAGCCATAATGGAAGAAAAGAATGTCATAGACAATGCTTTCCTATTTACATTATTTGTTGAGCAGAGGGGCCAGGAAGGCGGCCTGATTCCGGGTGCTTATAAATTAAAGACAGGTTCGGAATATGAGGAAGTATTAAATGCTATAACAGCGGGGCCGCCGGTGATAACATATAAATTTACGATTCCCGAAGGTTATACTCAAAAACAGGTAATAGAGAAAGTTGCATCGGATATACCGTTTATAGAGAAGGAAGACATGGAAAATGTTATGGCGGTAAGCAATTACGACTATGATTATCTGGAAGGAGCCGTGAGTCTCGAGGGTTTTCTTTTCCCGAAAACCTATGAAATAACAATTGATTACGATGCGAAGAATATTTTTGAAATGATGCTTGCGCAGTATCAATTTGAAACAGGAAGCCTGGATTATTCTTTTGCTGAAGATAAAGGACTTGCGCGCTATGATATTTTAAAGATTGCTTCCATGATAGAAAGAGAAGCATACATCCCGGAGGAAAGAGCTTTGATTTCCGCAGTTATCCATAACCGTCTTGATATAGGCATGAAAATGGATATAGATGCCACACTGTGCTATATGCTTGAAAAATGGAATGAGGGCCTGACGGAGGAAGATAAGAAAACAGATTCCCCGTATAATACATATATGTATGCCGGACTTCCACCGACCCCGATATGCAATCCCGGCATCGCCTCGATTGAAGCAGCTTTAAATCCTGCTGATGTAGACTTCCTATATTTTGTTGTTACAGATAGCGAAAAACATATCCATTCCTTTTCAACTAGTCTTAAAGAGCACGGGGAAAACATAAATAATGCAAAATAGCAGCATGGAATTCTTCTTAGAGGAAAAGAAGTTATTGGATAATATGGCTGAAGGTGCACGCCGGGAAAAGATACCTGTAGTTGATAAGATAACGGGAAGATTTCTCGAATTGATATGCCTGATTAAAAATCCAAAGAATGTTCTTGAAGTTGGCTGCGGAATTGGTTTTTCATCGTATTTTTTAGTTAAAAATTTAGGAGACGGTAGTTATACGGGCATAGATTTAAATAAGAAGCGGCTGGAAAAAGCTGAAGAATTTTTGAAGTTTAGGTTCAAATCAGGCAACTTGAGTCTCTTAAATGGTAATGCACTGGAAATAATCCCATATCTTGAAAGAAGCTTTGATCTGGTATTTATTGACGGAGCAAAGCTTGAGTATCCTTACTACATTAAAACCGTTGAAAATAAGCTGAATGACGGAGCTATTATTATTGCCGATAATATATTCTATAAGAATAAAGTGTTTGAGAAAAATATAAGCAGGCATGATTCCAATAGCGTAAAAGGGATAAAGGAATACATAAGATATATAAAGACAAAGAAGTGTTTCAAAAGCTATTTTTTTGATATAGGCGATGGTATCCTGGTAACCGAGTTTTTTAGAGGGGTAAATTAATACAAAATAAGTAAAATGTCAAATTATCATAATAATAAAATACCGGAGTTGCTGGTACCTGCAAATAACCTGACCGTTTTAAAATATGCCGTAAATTATGGGGCAGATGCTGTTTATGCAGGAGGGAAAGATTTTAATTTAAGGAGCATAAGAGGAAATTTTACCCTTGATGAACTAAAAAGTGCTGTAAATTATGCACATGAATATGGTGTAAAAGTTTACTTCACCCTTAATTCGAGAATAAACGAGGACGAGTTAGACAAATTAAGAGAGTATTTAAAAGAGCTTAAAAAAATTGGTATTGACGGAATTATAGTAGCAGACTTCGGAGTTCTCAGGATTGTAAGGGAATTTTTACCGCAGATAAGCATACATATAAGCACGCAGGTTAATCTTAACAATAGCGAAGCAATAAACCTCTTTAAAAAAATGGGTGCGGAAAGGGTAAATGTTGCAAGAGAGGTATGCTTTTCTGATTTAAAAAAAATCATAGAGAATACGGACATAGAGATAGAAGTATTTGTGCACGGGGCGTTGTGCATATCCTATTCGGGAAGATGTATGCTCAGCAGATATATGACAGGCAGGGATGCCAATAAAGGCAAGTGCGTCCAGAGCTGCAGGTGGAAATATTTCCTGATGGAAGAAAAAAGGCCAAATATGTTCTTTCCGGTAGTGCAGGATAAGAAGGGAACATATATATATAATTCAAGAGATCTGTGCCTTCTCGGCAGATTGAAGGATATTGCAGGTATAGGAGTTGATGCAATAAAGATAGAAGGCAGGATGAAGACAGAAAACTATGTAAGTCTTACGGCCTGGGTTTACAGAAAAGCGCTTGACTGGATAAAAGAAAATGAATTTACTGAAGAAAAGTTATCATATCTGATGTACGAGCTGGATAAATGTTCTCACAGGAATTTTACCGAGGGCTTCATGTTTCTTAAAGACAAAACGGAACTTGAAAGCAATGATAATGTCGGTTATGTAAGGAAGTACAGGTTTGTTGGAGTGTATGACAGTTATAATGAAAAATATAAGGGGCCTGTCATAAAAGTAAAGAACCAGTTCCGCAGGGGAGAGATTATGGATATACTTATGCCCGGGAAAGAACCGATTGGGTTAAAGATAACAAAAATATTGTCATCTCCGGATGAGTCTGAAGTAGCAGTCGCAAATCCAAATGACCTGGCGGTGCTATGCGGCATAGGTAAAGTTAGTGAATATTCCCTTTTTAGGATTAAATCATGAGAAATTCAAAAATTGAGTTTTATAGCCATAATAGGGAATTAATAATATTTGTAAAAATCCGAAAAGTTGAAAATATAAAAATTTTTTAGTATTATTCTTATAAATAAATTAAAAGATATATGGCTGAAAATATTAAAACATATAA
>Ga0180433_10002020_pt1 | contig 32660 bp, 40 predicted proteins | sample SS_ome_8_FD_132980 | JGI IMG/M metagenome (GOLD analysis project Ga0180433, IMG submission 132980) | Hypersaline lake sediment archaeal communities from the Salton Sea, California, USA - SS_1_D_1 metaG | ecosystem: Environmental > Aquatic > Non-marine Saline and Alkaline > Hypersaline >...
TGTGCGATCTCATACAACTCCTTATTTAAGCATACCGATGGAACACTATCTTGCCCCAAAACTTTTGCTATCCCACAACGATGATATCCGTCATCCATACAATTATATACATTACCATTTACATCTGCTTTCTTTACATAAGTTATAGGGATTTTACAACCATTTTCTTTAATATCGTTGAACAATTCAACGCGTGATTGATACCATTTGTCTAACTCATCTTCTACATGAGTAGTTTGTGGTTCAATACCATAAATACGCACGCCATCTTCTAATTTCTCACGAACCTGCTGGTAGTATGCAGTATCATGCCAATCTGAACCATTTAGAATAGACTGGAACAGAGGTGCATGAATATGAAAATCTAAACTATTAAAACCATCATCAAACAGTGTATTTAATGGTACATTTTCAGGCGATGAATTAAACGAGAATTTCCCCACTGCTATATACTTCATATGTTTAATTCCTCATACTTTTTATCTCGATTGATTACCATAACTACAATCCTCGCATAATTACTTCAAATTTATGTCTATTATCGATAGTATCAAATTTCTTAGCTTGTAATGAAGCTCTTTCAGAATATATATCATATCTACGATATATATCTAATGTTGCCTCTGCAAACCTAATGATATCATCTTGATGCCATCCCTCTAAAATATCATCATTAGTTTTAACTAAATGCCCTGCACTTTGTATAGCGTACTTATTTCCTCCAACATCAGTAGCAACTACTGGCCTCCCACAAGACATAGATTCCAATATACCCATAGATAATCCTTCGCTGTATGAAGTAGATAAGTGTATATCCCCCATCTGTATATATAACTCGGGATTAGGAGTATATCCCATAAATAGTAAATCGTCACCTAGTTTTTGGTGCCCTAACTTCAATACTTTTTCTCTATTGTCCCAATGGGCAGGCATATTACTATCGCCAATTATCACTAATTTTATTTTTAATGCATACTCCTCACGCATATACTCAGCAACTAATATGGCACCATCTAGATACTTGTTTGCATCTATTCTACCTAAACAATATAGTACCAACTCATCAGATATGCCATACTTTTTCCTTACCCTCATCCTTACCATATCATCTGAGTAGAATATTCTTCTATCTACTGCATTATGTAATAAGTGTACTGGTACAGAGGATCCTGCTTGCCGTATAGCATGCTCTATGCCCTCATGTACTACTACGCAACAGTTTAATTTATCCCCATAATCCAGTACATGATTTTGTATTACAATAGGTGAATCGTTATGCACCACCATAAATATTTTACCACGCCATCCTATGTACCTTGCTTTATCACACAAAGTGACAGTATATTTCATAGGAGCAGCAAGATATACATGAGTTATATTATCATCTACCAATTTATGTATAAATTTCTCTCCATCTAATTGGCTCCAATGTATGATAGGTACTCTCAACTCACGAAAATATTTCTCTAATGATCCAGATGAGTCACTCCATACCAACAGTTGTACATCCCAAGCCATGCTTAGGTAGTATTTGGCGTGATATAAAGCGACCTTTTCTGCTCCCCCAAATAAACTTGTTGGGATACATATAAGTACTCTCATAATTCTATATTATATACGGTTATTGTACAGGAAAGCGTAAAGTGTAGCCCGAAAATACTGTGCAACACTTATAAAATAGATCATCCCCTATAATTTGTCTTAATTCGGGTAACAATCCTTCATCTTCCCTATCCACATACCGCTCCTCATCTACCTCATCTAATTTACATAGCCGCATATTAGTTATAATTATCCAATACACTAATCTCGCAGAACTTCTGTTTAACCCATCCCCTTCAGCCATTGACATAAGGTATCTATAATCAGCACTACCTAATAATATGAAATCTATGATAGTATGGGCGAATTGTATATACCCTTCACCTACTCTAGCGCATATTATCTCACATAAGTATTTTCTAGGTATATACACTATACCCATCTCACTGGCTTCATCCCTTAAATAGTCATATACGCCATCTTCGTCATCACATGTGAATGTCCTATCCCCTCGCAATTTATCTATTATCTTACGCTTTATAGAATTATACAACCATGAATATATACTTGTACTCCTTTTATTAAATTTGGGCAATATATCTGTAATTACATCAATAAAAGTATCATGCACTATATCTTCATCATGAGAACCTAGTACATCTGATATATGTGCGATAAGTGGTATTATACTATCATACAAGTATACCAATACCTCTTTATCGCCATCATTATAATTATTAACAGCACTCACCATAGTATCTTTATCGAAGAACATCTAAAATATAATATGCCCTCCCTTTTCCGCAGATACATTCAATAGATCTACTGCATCTAGTAATAAGCAAATTATGAAACTATCTGCAGCATCCGGAGAACGTTTTAGCCTCTTGCGCATACTTTTCTTGCCTTCTATCAGTATTGCCCCAGATGCCGTATTTTCCCATCTTGGTGCAGTCAAATCAGCTATCAACTGCGCTTCATCAGGTATGGCTATATATGGCATTATTTCTCTAACTAACCACCAACCTGCAGCACGTAGATTAACAAATCCTACTTCCCCGCTCAAATCTGTTAATCCTGATGCTGATGTAGAAGAGTTTATAGGATACACCACTAATGGTAACTCATCCCCACGTTCTGAGTACTGTTCATTCTCTTCAACCAACCTATCATATACCCCAGCACCGACTCCTATAACATCGACTCCCATAGCATCTACACCATTTTCTATAGCCATCTCCCACAATGTCTTAGCAGTATCCATAGTATCCATAGGTTCTACGGATAATAGTTTAGTAATTACAGAACCTGTCCTGTATGTAACCCATGTTCTATCTCCCCCAAATCTGGCTATATCAACACCCATCGTCAATCTAGTAGTTATGTCTTGGGATATAGAACTATCTTCTTGCCACTTATCTAATATATACCTAGTTATACTAGTCATGCGCTGTCCATCCTGTCATACCATCTACGAACTGCTTCTTCTACACTACTTAGTGATACGACCCCATCAGATTGATCTGTAGCAAACTCACCCAATACCCTATTTTGATATAGAGCACTATCCTTCCCCCATTGCTTGGCTCGTTGGGAAGCCCACTTCTTACTAACTCTACCAGCTGCAATAGCTTCATCTAATGTCACATGACGAACCAGCCAATCCTCATAACCAGGTTTTCCATCATGTATATCGAAAAATCTACCTTGATTTACACCTGGAGTAGATGCTGCTAATTGATAGCATGTCCCTGAAGAAAACGCTCCTTCTACAGCATCCCATATATCGTCAGGAATGGCTTTGGCTTCGTCTAATATATACAATAGTTTTGCCGCGTGTGCTCCTTCTATCAATTGAGGATCTTTGGAAGTAATAGCAAATGCGGATGCCCCATAGAAATTCATCCGCATTTTGGTTATATCAGATGGAGTAACTCCCATCTTCTCATAATTTAACTTGCGCACCCATTTATTTATTTCTGGCCACAAAAAATCTAGTAATTGTCTCCATACTGAAGCAGTAGTTGGAACTTTTGTATCTGAACCTTGTGTGTGTATGAACCATATTACAGATAGTGCATTTACAGTGGTTTTACCTAATCCATGAGGTCCACGCACTGCTTGTCTAGGGTGAGAAGGGATGTTAGATAATATTTCTTCTTGATATGGAGCTAGTCTCAGGCCAGGTATATAATCATACAAAAACGATATGGGATCACTCCCATATCGTTCTAATTTATGGAAGCCATCCCTAGTATCCGATATAATATTTAATGTCCACTCATCTACTGTTTCTATGACTGCTGACATATATTATTCTAATAACCTTACAAAATCTTTACCTCCATAATCCTCCGCTCTTACTTTATCAAACGGTTTTGGTTTTCCCTTAGTGACTACAAAATGTGCAGCCTCTTTATGAGTTGCCGCAAATCTAATACTATACCCATACATATCGTATAGCGTGTCTGATAATACTTCTAGATAATTGTCTCTACCGCATACAGGCAACCCTAATGCTTTGTACTTCTCGACATGTAGATGGATCCAACCCCACCCAGTATCTGTAATTATAGCATAAGTTGGTGCAGTATCTCTAACTAAATCTTTTTTGAAAGCGTAATAGAACTCTCCTTTCTCTACCAACCTCTTAAGAGTATTATTTGGAGAATCCCAAATAGCTAGATCTATATCATCTATAGTCCCTACCAAATCGAAAGTATTTGCACACAATACCTCTATGCCCGGAAATGTTTCTCTTAAATATCTGGCTAATGACTCGTCTATATCTACCACTATATGTGAATGCGTACTGCATTCATGATACAATTTAGCCGTTACGCATCCCATACCTCCGAAATATTCTATGATATTTGCCCCATTCAAATCTTCATAGTTATGTATCACATATTTATACGCTTCTACAGTACACCACGCATTCTTCGCTACCGATGCCATAACTCTGGGTTTAAGTATACTAGCATATGCTGGACGCGACCCAGTTTTCTTAGCATCTAGATCTAAGTAAATGGGTATAGGCAGTTCGTACTTATTATCCACTAATAATTTTCTCATACCGTTAATCTCCTATGTTCCAAAATATTACAGGTTTATGTAGTCTATCTACATTATCTACTAACCATTTCCATGCCTTAGCATCATAGTACCTATTGCATGGAAATGGTACTTGTAGATCTACGCCATCCTTATAACTGTAACCCTCGTCTATTACTGAGATGTTCGCAGGCTTATATCCTGCCATATTATGTATGTATTTAATAGTACTTTTCTCAGACCTACTATATCCCATATGTACCACGAATCGTATATCCTCATGGTACTTTTTCATACCCTGGATAACTCCCGCAGCAATAGTACCGCTGGATATAGATATCACCCATGTACCGCGACGCAATTCTGGGGGAGTATATTTAGCAGTTTCTTCTGCAGTAGCTTGCACAGTCTCCGGAATCTTAAGAGCATTGGGCAACATTACCCCCATACCTTGAGACATTTCCTCCAATTTATTTCTAGCTCTGTAGTATAGAGCTGCACTCTTCCATACTCTCATAGGTATTAAAAATGCACCTAACTTTTTAGACATGCGTTGCCCTTGTCTCAAATTGCGCATATCTCCCAATAAATCTGCTTTATAGACGGGATAGAAATTTATACAAGGTAGATCTAGTTCGTTGCATAAATATGCTACTCCCCATCCTGCTTTAGAATGGAGTGTATCTAACACACCAATAGGTACTGGTATATCATTATCCTCTTTGATACCCATCAGTGTTCTGTATACACCTCTTATCTTACTGAATTGCGGTCCAGGATATGGGCAACTAAGATCCTCCCGTTTAACGTGTATCCCATTATACTCCTCCCACGGAGTATTATCGCATATTATACCACTCACCACTACTTCTCCCCATCTTCCATACAAAATGATACATATTCTTTACCATGTACATTGTATGACCCATCATCCCCTGCAATGTTGTTTATCTGGACCTCAACTTTCCCACGTACCATAAGGCAATACGCGCATACTATGCCTGTATGAGCATATTTAATACTATAACCATATCTATCATATAACATATTAGATAGTACTTTTATATAATCTGGTTTAGTATATATTGGTAATCCTCTATTCTGATAATTCTTGAGGTTTAAGCTCAACCATCTCCATGCAGAGTCTGTGAATACTACATAATCCGGACTATCGTCTCTCAATAACTCTGCAGAAAATATATCATCTACATCATCTAATCTTAAAATAGTGAAGGCAGGAAAGTCGCACAACATCAACGAATGATACCCCAATTTTCCTGCTACTTTACGAGCATCCCCCTCTATAACATTGATATCAGGAAAATTATCCCTCAAATGTCTACATAGTGGCGGATGTATTTCTACTACTGTGTGCATTTCTATATCAAACTTATCTCGTAATGCTGCTGTAGTAATACCTAATCCTCCAAAATACTCCACTACACTACATTTACTCTCCCCCAATACTTTCTCGCACAACGTTATGTTGCCCCACGTATTTATCTTGGAATCTCTTTGATGTCTCGATTTCAAAATTTGGGCATTATGTGCATCTATGCCCTTCTTAGGTTCTTGCAGATCTAAGTAATCTTCTATCTCTATATTGAAACCACCTACTTTAATGTACATATCTCCTCCTACTTTACTAATAATTTAACCTCTTCACCATCTCCCATCTCTTCTGTAGTTAAGCCTAACATGGCTCTTATCTCATATGCAACTTTTGCTCTATCGTCAGGCATAACATATTTATATATAACTGATTTTATTCTATTCAACAGTGCTAAAAATTGAGGTATGCTAATGAATTCTCCGATCAATTTTAATCTCTTAAATTCTCTATCTAATAAACGGTTTCTACTATCTAAAGTATCTTGTATATGCTTCCATACTATATCACTATGCTCTTCCATAGCTTCTTTAACTTCAATTACTGTACCCCAATCACCCAAAGATATAGCAGTATCTAGCTTACTTACCAATTTATGGGATATCTCATGATCATTATCCCCCAATTGCGAAGTCAATTCCTCAAGCCTCAATTGTATTAAAGCCAAATCGTCCTTCAGTGCAAGCAAATCAGGATCCTTTTTCATCTCTTCAAATACTTGCACTAAATCCTTAGGCATACGTGTAGAATACCTACCATGGATAGGAGGTCGACCTCCTGGACGACCTTTCTTGGGCGATCCTGCGCCATGGACTTGGCATACATTATACCCTGTGACGGCTCTTCTGCGACATCTCTCACCAGTACTTTTAGCTGTAGCAGTACATTGCATAACTTATCCTCCCCAATACTATATACGTATTATTATTTTAATTCTACTATACTGGTGGGATGTACTAGGGAAAATAGTGTATCTATACCCATAACCACTACCTTGTCTCCCCAATCATCTGTGAATAGGAAAATACCTTCTTCTAAATATTGGTACCCACTCTCTCTCGATACCCAATCCTTCAACATCGCCACCAAAGTAGGACATCTATCTTCTCGCATAAATAATAATGGTTTTGTATCAGGTATAGACTCTTTCCTGGTTTGGCACCACCAAGAATTCAAATCAGCCCACCCACTGAATATATTAGAAAATTTGGGGAACTGCCGTAATCTTTTACACTCTATTGTAACCAATAATTTATAGATATCATTACCCATGCATACATCACCAGCTATGTCAGGTCGTTCTTTCCAACCACCTGAATTGGGTACACGTATGAACTCTACGTCGTTAAATTCTGGATACGTCTCATATACCCAATTTTCTAGTCTTTGGGCTATTTCCCTCTCATAGGCACTTCCTTTTGCCTTAGACTTAGGCATGCTTCTGCTTCCTCCTCACTACCTTATATTGATGGTGTATAGAATCCAATTTAGATAATTTATTACCAAACCCACTCATAAGTAAAGAACTAAATCCCCACTCCAATAAGTGCATTCTAATGTATACGTCATCATAAGGAGTAAATACAGATAACTCAGATATGACTTCTTCATGTAAACTAGGTAAACTAGGTATATTTACTAATTTATACCACAGAGGATAATCTTCCTTCCCCTCTAATATATACCTAGTGAGTGCTGGAGTAAGATTACTCTCAGCAGCAGCATTCAATACCCCGTCCCAATCACCCCAATCATTAAGTAGTTTTTGAGCTCGTTTCTCTCCTATATGACGTATACCTGGAACACCATCCCCAGAATCTCCCATCATAGCTTTATACTGAGTAAAAACTTCTTTACGCACTCCTGCGTAATCCTCAAAATTTTCCTCGCTCACTACTAGTTTCTTAATAGGTAGATACACCACGCACTTAGGGGATATAGCCTGCAGCAAATCATTATCGGATGTAACTATTACTACATCATACCCCATTTCCCCCAACACTACGCTTGCCCAATACATAATATCATCCGCTTCTATACCGCCCAGCATAATATTATATATTGGTGTACCTCCCAAAAAACTACGTACATCAGTCAATTGCCTGATGTAATCCTCATACTCTATTTGTTCTATCTCATCACGATCATGACGATGTGCTTTATATTCTGGATAAAGTTCTTTTCTTCTCCTACAACCAGCATCCCAAGCTATTACTACAGAACTGGGATCCCATTCATCTATAACCGCATCTACCAATTTCAATGTACCATAATGAACACCCACTGGATCTCTCCCAGGCAATCCTCCTCTAGTGAGATCCTTGAATACGAATCTGGCTCTGGAAGCTAAATTATTGCCATCTATAATTAGTACTGTCATGATATCTTCCCTTCCATTACTGCTGACACGGTGCAACTGTGTACCAGCCTAAGAACATCTTCTTCATGTAAACGGTATACTTTTTCTTCCCATTCTGCTTCTCTAAAACTAATCTCGTCATCCCCAATCGTAATATAATGCCATCCACCTTTCACGGTCACAAATCCCCAATCCTTTAACCATAAAAAGCAGGATTTTGGGATATCTACTCCCTTATTCCAGAGTATGGGGAGTGTGCACTCCCCAAACGGGATACCCACTTTATTTTTGGCAATCCATGCATTGGTAGTCACGCCAATAGGTACTCTGGCTTTATGTACTTTCTGGTAATCTACTCTGGGTCGTTTCAGCTCTACGCTCTGGCTGGCATAATAATCTATAGCTACACCTGAAGTGGGTTCCATTCCGTCCCCGAAAATTTGGTTGCCCCCGATTTTAGTGCGGTGTTGATTTATGAACATAATGTGTGCTTGCGCACGACTTATCAATGCCGTAAGTTTACGCAACCCTTTACTGATGTTCCTGGCACTGCTGGCTACAGTGCGTTCTCCAAATCCCTTAGTGGCTTCCTCATCGGTGGTCGATGCTGCAATGCTGTCCCACACCACTAATATAGGAGTATCATCTCCACTCTTGACTTTTTCCAGGAGAACTTCTTCTATGTAAGAGAAAATTGTTTGTACTGTAAAAGATAATTGAATGGGAGTACTATCTGATGGTGTATAATATAGCATATCGTCTTCGTTAACACCCACGCATTTAGCTATATCACTCCATGCTGCCTCAGAATCTATATATACAAATGTACCTCCCATTTTTTGTACTTGATATGCCGCATGGTATGCCAACAGGCTCTTTCCAGTACTTTTGGCGCCATGTACGTGGGAGTACCTCCCCACAGCAAATCCTCCCCCTAATATCATATCCAGCGGAGGGATACCGCTAGATATATAATCTATCTTGATAGGTTTATCTTTCTTGGTTTTACGTTTTACAGTCATATATAATACCTTTGGGGCAAGGTATTAAACTTGCCCCACTATTTTATACCTTATGTCCTTGAAGAACGTTTACGGAAGTATCTCTTAGCTTCTTCTACATCACCATCATTATGTGCGCTATTATAAGCTACAGCACTTTGTACCTCATGGTGGTCAGCAATACTTTGGGAAGTGTCTCCTTCCCCAAACAACTCAGAAATTAGATTATTTAGATCTTCCTCAGAATACCTATTCAACCCATTCTGAGCATATTCATACAAATCCGGAGCTTCTTCTAGTATCTCATCCACGGTATCAGGATCCTCAGATAATGCGCAGATTCCAGCTTTGGCATGAACCATCACATTATATACCGTATTCAACCCTTCCCCATCACGACGTACACTCAAATCCCAACCCTCTTCAAGGTCGAATATATCGACCCCATACTCACCAATAATACCTACGATCTGTTGAAATGCAGTTGTACGGCAATCGTACACCACTGGTTTCTCACCTTCCTCACGTACAACTACATTCATCAAATATTTCTTACTAGGTCGTAATAGATTGGCAATTTGCTCCTCCCCATCAGCCAATAATTTACTTCTGAGCTCACAAATTGGGCAAGGCTCATTCTTCGCAAATGTCAGCCTCGGGCACACTATATCATTTGGTCCACCCAACCTCTTCAGGAAATGGAACGCTATTTGTACAAAGAACGCTCCCTCTGGCATCCCTTTTACTGGTGGGAGCAGCCTGAAATGGGCGGTTTCTCCCTTCTTGGGAGTCCAAAAATTGAAACTACTTCCAAAAGACGCCGTATTGTTAATGGCACTACGAATAGCTGCCAATGCATCATCACTATTAACTACTTTTCTTTTCCTTCTAGCCATAATAACCTCCTACTTCTTATTACAATTTTACTAGCTGTATATATAGTAAACTGATTTACTCAAGGACTTCTACACCTCCTGTATCCCCATCAGTAACATCTATCATATCTATAGGAAAGTACTCAGGTACATCGCTTGGTATAGATGTAGATGTGCCTGCAGGTAATGCTAACTTATGTACTTCTTTTAATATACTTAATTCCCTATCAACCCTATCCTCCTCTCTAACCATCATTCGGGTTTGATATAAAGTGGTATATACTTTTAATAGCATAGAATTTACAGCGTATATAATAGTCAATACAGCAACTAGTATAGCGATGGCTATCAATATGCCCGATATAATGCTACTATCCACCACCACGAATATGCATATAATCAAAGTCACTACACTAGATACTGCAGCTAATGATGCAGCTATACCTAACCATCTAGTAAAACTCTCCATCATCTTCTTTTTCTCCTAATAACCATAGAACCACTATCGGGGATATATACCCCCAAATTTTCTAACTCTTCTCTAATAGCTCTTCCCCAATAGTTGACTTTATTGGCTTTACCACTACCTATACCATCCCCATACTTATCACGAACTAGTGAGATCAATTTATTATTGCCAACTCCACTAACTATACTTAATGCCACATGCTTTGGATCTGGCATTAAATCATCTATTTCCTCTTCTGGGTGATAAGCATCTAAATTTATATGGCGGTGAGAAATCCTCGAACTAGGGATATGTATTTCATTATCTACATATCCCATTTGAATGCGACGCACTACATCACCTATCACTACCACAAAATCGCCTTTCCCTACCAACCTATCAGCTCCAGAACCTTTGATGCCTGAAGCCAGAGCAGCACTGCTAGCATCGGACATCTTCCCCACTGCGCGTACTGCCAATTGAGCCTTAGCAGTAGTGCTACCTAGCTTATCCCCAGTGGGATAATGGGTACACATCACTACATGTATACCCAACTCCCTACCTTGCGTGGTAAGTAGTGTGAGTATGTCTGATGCTATGGGATTAGTACTTACTAACTCACTTACTTCATCTATAAGTAATACAGTATCTTTGCCCTTCTTTCCCGTCATCTTACGTGTATTCAACTCATGAGCCAAATAAGCCAACCCTGCTACTCCTTCTTCAGGATCGGAAATTATTGGGTGAAGTAAATTATCTACACCATTGAAGTCTTGGTAAGTATTAACTCCTTTGCCATCTATAATCATCATATCTAGCGTATCTTCTTTATTTTGAGTTATTAACTGATATGCCCATGATCTCTCGGTCACACTTTTACCGCAACCAGTCATAGCAAAAACGCCAAAATGGGGCATATGGGGAGAAGACATATTTAATTGTACGGCATCACCATCTACTTTCCTACCTAGTGTTAGCCACAACCCGCGTTCCTTACGCGGTAATCTATCTATATGCACAGGTTTGAAGTATTGAGATGGTAATGGTATATCTACATCCACCCATCCCCTATGCCTTTGAACCAACACATTTTCCACGCCTAAAATCAAGGATAATTGATCTTGAGATTTTAATACTCTACTTAAATCATTTGGGTTATGTAACCTCAATCTAAGACGTAATACTTGAGAAGATCTGATGCGTCTAACTTCCTTGTAGTCTACATTCAATTGCCTAGTGAGAAAAGCATGCACATTGGAACCTGCGCTATGAGCATATCTAGTTAATGCTGTTGTCACAGTTTTAACTCCTTTTTCTCTCCCCAGTGCCTACCAACCTCAGGAGTGGCTTCTAATGGGCATGTCAACCAATCCCAATCTAATCTAGGGAAATACATTTTACCCCACTGTACGATATTTTCCATAACGTCTTTAACTAATATAGCTACTGGTCGTACATGATCATCTATGACATCTATAATTAAAGAGTCGTGCACTACATCTACTATATACGCAGTGTACCCTTCTTGCTCTAATAGATCGTGTACTATTATTCCTGCAGCTAACAATACGTCACTAGCTGGTCCCTGAATTTGAGCATTTATTGCGCTCCGCACTATGGATGCTCTATAGGAATCGTTCCCTTCCGCTCTCTTAAATAACCTGTCTAAGTATTGTCTTCTTCCCCATATAGATTCTACATATCTATTATTAACAATACTTTTCTCAGAACTATCTTGCCACCATTTAACTTCTGGGAATATGTGATAATACCCATCAACTACCTTCTCGGCTTCTTCATAGCTCAACCCATACAAACTAACTAATGTACCTACTCCACCACCATATAGTAATGTCCAGTTTGCCCATTTCCCACTGTATCTTTCTTCTTTAGTGATATCATCAGGATCTTTATGGTGTACTTGCCCTGCAACTAATCTATGTATATCTCTACCATGAGAAAAGGCATCTATCATTTCTTTGCAACCTGCTAACGAACTCATAACCCGCAACTCCATAGCAGAGAAGTCCACTTCCATAATCATGCCCTCTTCCATCCAACGAGAGAAATATATATTCTTGATGGGATGGGTTCTCATAATATGCTCAGGATCATCAATGGCTTCCAGCGCAGGTATATTCTGTAAATTGGGATCTGAAGAAGATAATCTACCAGATACTGTTCCGTGTAGATTAAACGTACTCCTTATCTTATTATCGTCATCTAAACTCTTCCCCCCTCTGGATGAGGATCTTAAATATGTGCCCAGCATTTTTGTTGCCTTACGGTACAACATAGCCAAACGGACGAACTCTATAGGCTCATTACATATGCCAGGATTTTTGGATTTCATACTTCCATCTAATATGTGTGCTAACACATCATCGCTATTGGTGGAAGGATTACCGCTATCAGTACGCACTGTAACCTCAAAGTCAAAATATTTATATATAATATCGCCCATTTGTTTATAACTGTTGGGATTAAATGTTTCTTTGCCTACATCAGATAGATATTTTCCAACAGTAGGAAGATTAGCTAAATCTTCAATCACTCTTTCTAAAGTATCTTCGTATGCATGTATATACTCATCAACTCTATCCAAATCTACTGCTGTTCCTCTGTATTCCATATATGTCAACAATTCCGATGCTGGCATCAGTAACTCATCCAATAATATTACTTGCTTATCGGTTAATTCTTCTAGAAGTATATAATATAATTGCAATGTAGCCGCAGCATCTAGCCCAGCATACTCTTGAATCAATTCAGGAGGAAAATGCTGGTACCCAACACTTTCATCAGTAGATTTAGGTTTACATTCCTTATAATGACGCTGATATTCCATCATATCGCCATCATAATTGACCCAAGATAATTTACTGCTGGCCAAACCTTTCAAACCATGTCCTTCTGGGCGATATACATCACCCAGATGAGACATAACCATAGTATCTCTAACTATACCTTTTACATTTATACCTTGCACCAACATAACTAGTGCATCGTATTTGGCATTATGGCATATCTTACGTTTGTTAGAATCTTCAAACCATGGCTTCAATTCATTTATAGCAGTATCGCCCAAGCATCTATCGCCATGGTGTATAGGTATAACCCATGCTTCTTTGGGATCCCAACACATGGATATATACAATAATTTACGTTTTTTATCCCCTCTGAATGGTTTGTTATTATTACTCTCGGTATCCCAAGCGACAATACCGTCATAGTCCTTCAACATATCGCATAGCTCATGTAGCTTATCCACAGTATCTACGATATGTATATTTTCAGGCATAGGCACTGGCTTATTTAATTTACCATCTACTTCTACTATAGGCGATACCTCAATACCTAACTCCCACATCTTCAGAACCAATAACTTAAACCCATCTTCAAAAATATCAAACGAGCCAGTACGTATAATGTATGATGGGTGATACATTAAAAAGGTGTTATCACAATACTCTGTAGATATAAATTGGTTAGAGTACTGTGCCACTGCACCAGAAGCCGTTGTAGCAACTGATTTGATGGCAGTGGCTCCCAATAGTACTAATATATCCGGATTCATATACCTCAACTCAGCTAGTAGTTTTGGTAAGCAAGAAGATATGGAAGATTTGTTAGGTTTCTTATTATTGGGAGGGCGACATTTCACTACATTGGTGAAATATGCATAATCAGTCAATCCAAAGGCACTAACCATTTGTCTTAGATATGAACCACTCTTACCAACAAAAGGTTTTCCTTGAAGATCCTCATTTTCTCCCGGAGCTTCTCCCACGAACACAATGATGGGTTTATTAACATTACCATCACCCATAACTACATTAGTTCTGGTGGTATGTAATTTACAATCCTCACAAGCGTGAGATTCAGTTCTAGCCCTACGACGAATCATCCTGACTCCCTAAGAATTCATTAATCTCATCTTCCCAAGCATCGTATAACTCGGGATGATATTTGGCAAACCACGCCACCCACATTATCCCATATATAGCCATATCGGCTATAGTAGATACTATATTCTCCCCCCTATCCAAAGGAACACCATCGTTGAAATGAGATGCCAACATATTATCTAACCTGTCATACTTACGACTAGTATTTGCCCATATGCCTGGCATACCTCTCTTACACCATGAGTATCCATATCCTTCTTCTTTGGCTTTTTGCAACTTTAACATCACATCTACTACATGAGTAAGCGTCACTCCATAAGGAGAATCCTCATCAGATACCATAGCACCATTTATTCTCTCCAATACGTCATCATAGTTCAATTCCCATATACTACTCATATAACCTCCTCCGTGTTACGCTTTTACTTGATATTATAGTAAACTGTTTATGTATGCGCCAAAACTCCCAAATATCAGATTCCATGGATCTATCGGCTATTACTCCACATATAGCTTTGGTATCTCTGGGAACTAGTTTCCCATTAGGATTAACCCCATTACCATCGCGCCACCACCAATCTATATAACTACCTACACTTTCCATAGCCTTGTTGACCCATATACCTGTAGATTCTAAAGAAAATCTACGCAACTCTGGGTGACGGCAACGCGGTTTAACTCCATCAACTAGTCCATTACCATCACGCAATTTGAATATACACTTCTTACATTCGTCACAATGCCCCGTCCACAACATAGCTTTAGCATCTTCTAGTGAACGTATATGCTTGTATACGTAATCTACTGCAGTAACACTCATACGATTAGAGAATACTGCTGGGATTTTCCAACTTTTTTGAGAGCATATAGTGGGAGGTATACTAACTATCGGCACTGCTACCCAGAATAATGTTAATTTGTGATTAGGGAAACGTCTCAGGTATGAATCAAAATCTGGGCTAAATGGCGGACACCCACCACCTCTATTATAATTTACGCAACCATCCCTACATAACCTTTCTGTTTCAATTTTATTGTATTCAACTTCTTCTAAAGGTAACACTCCAGTACCTGCCCTCAGATAGTACTGGGTTTTAGACTTAGTTTTATATATTATTCTTTTTTCCATATTTATGCTCCAGCATTCCAAAATAGTACAGGCTTATGTAATTCATTATATGAATCGCAAACATATTCCCATGCTTTGGTATCATAGTATATATTGCATGGGAATGGTACATCGCACAACATTGGCTCATCTAAATTTTGACTGTGCCTAATGTATTTTAAGCGCATCTTATCTATACCTGAATGCTTTACTATCAAATTAAGTACTTTATCGACCTTAGAATCTCCCACCAAGTATAATATAGGCTGAATATCCAACCCCAGATCTACAATAGCTTTTATTGCTCCAGCAGCTGATAACCCTGTGGCAGTTGGGAATACCCAACTACCTGTACGATATTTTGGGTACGAAGCTATGGTTAAAGATGCCTCTATATACTGAGATTCTACCATAAACCTATCAGTATTACCATGAGATAATACTATCCCACCTCTTGGCATCAATTTCTTAGCACGCCCTACCATTACCCCGTATCTCCCAGCAGGAACTGGTATGACGTCAACTCCCAACTCTAATACTGAATCCAGCGTCACTGGCGATATATCTTCATGTTTGTACTTACCATAAAATATAAAACAAGGTATATTATTATCCAAGCACCATGCTGCTAATGCTGTACCTCTATAAGAAGCATACGTAATTACAGTGCCAAGCGACTTAGCTCCTTTAGATACCGCGCCCTCAGCTGCAAGAACCATACCTCTACATTTTGAGAATGGAGGCATGGGAGGGATGCCTGCTAAGTCATCCCTCTTCACGCCTATGATACTACTATTTGAATGCGCACGATGCTGGACTATCGGAGTACTCCATACTATCATAACCTTTATGTCCTGGTTTTACATTGGGGCACGTCAGAAGCATTTGTTGCGCCAGATCCCCCCAACCACTGAGTGCCTCTCTTACATGATATGTATCATTGCCCATGGGGTAAAACCCTTTATGGTGAGCCTTGAATTTACACAATACAGTTTCTGCTTCTTGTATATTAACCCTCCGATTATATCTCGGAGGTGCAGACAAATCCTTGAATTCACTACATATGGCATCTACGATGTCCCCAACTTCTTCCTTAGTTATATCGGAACGCCAATCCCCATACCTTATCAATGCCGCACCTTTCACGGGATCGGCATATATACCAAGTATAGTGCCTGGAGGTGCATCCTCAAAATCCACAGGCTCAGCTAGACACGTCTCTACCATATCAGATACCTTCCAACCTATCCAAGGTCCAAAACCGTGTATAGAATTAACGCGTTTATAAACCTCATTGAACGTCTTACCACTGGCTATCCAATCCACTACTGCTTGGGGAGAACCTCTGCTTTCTATATCATCTATGGCTTTGGCAGCCATGCCACCCCAGAAATGACGACGTTCCATCCCTCTCGGGAACTTATTATCCCCCCCTAGTCCGGATCGTAAGAAGTTGTAAAAATCAGCATCACTCTTCTCAGCCGCCATGGAACTTACTCCAGCGTGATAATAACACCAGTAGCTCAATAACCACTTACACATAGTACGATGATCTACAGAAGATTCCCATAGCATGACGTATATCGGATCCAAATCCTCAGAAACGATTAGATCCCTGCCAAAGTCTTGCCACGTATAATCACTATCTATAGCCCCATCAAAATTATATAAATTCATGTACTCCTCCTCCTTCTAATGTTAGGCAATACCTCATCACTCAATTTATCTAATTGTGTAGTATTACTATGTTTCCATACACTATTATACCACACATATGGCGGTACATTAAATAGATAGAATAGAAACTGCTCCACGGCATCATAGCCTTCCCTATCTTTACCCAGCATAAATATACGATGGGGTACATTATTGGGTATGAGGTTATTAGTTATTTGCCGTTGGAATCTAACTATATCATGGTCGGTGAGAGTATCCCTATTCCAATACTCTTTATTGAACTCCTTCCCTCTATCCTCGCACCGCTGCACTAACCAATCCTTCATACTTCTCCAGAAACAGGATAGGTACACTACGTATAATCCTCCCCCTATCTTCTTGAAATATGGTGCGCAGTGTATCTCACCATCAGGGCGTCCGGATTCTACGACATAATATCTACTGGTATCATCCATACATCTATGCCACATAGCAGTTTTGTTTTCTATCTTACTATTCCAACGCTTTTCTCGTACTTCTACCAACTCCCCATTCTCCCAATACTTCTCTCTGGTGTGATCTGCGTTGACTACTGTGACAGGTAGATTGGTATTTTTCAAATGCGGCAATAATGAATTATCAGTAAAATACGTTTTACCGCAAGCGAATGGTCCATACAAAAGTATCAACATATCTCATCTACCTCCCCCCAACCCCACATTTCTGCATCAGTCAGCATTTTAGGATTGCTGTAAAATATAATGTTTCTGGTAGATTGTTTGGCGTCCTCGGGCATTAAGCAACTATCTACATGTGCCCATAATTCATCATCCACTTCCCGTATAACAGTCTCACGTAAATCTTTATATTCCATAGCATCAGCATGGAGCAATTTATCGTTACCACAAGCTCTAGTACCATAATCACTACAGTATAGACAACCTTTCCTATAGCATCCTGGAACTGGTTGGAATGGTGCTCCTGGTGATGGTCTGTAGTAAACTGGTACACCTCTCCCATGGCACTGATCAGAAGTGGTAAACCATGGCGCCAAATTAGAACCTGCATGCCCATCATTGTAATACTCATAGCACGTGCTCATAGTAAGTCCCAATTTACGAGTATGCTCTAAAATAGCTTTAAGCCATTCTACTCTAACATCTTGGGCTACAGTATATACCCCGCCAATAACTTGACTAAATACCTTATCAAACTTATCTACATCTGGTAATCCTCTTTTACCCATTCTCGCCATTAAGGATTTTCTATTGTTAGCCACTTGCTCTACAAATTTGAATATACAGTGGTGCGCACCTGCTTGCTTCAAATTATCTAGAAGAAGCATTATATCTGCTAACTTAGTTATACCTGCTACAATGGGATTCACTTGTATGCTCACAAATATCCCTTGCTCAGAGAAATCTTGTATGCGCTCATACACGTCATCAAGATCATAAGATCCTGGACTCATTTTTCTATAATGATCAGGATTGCCTGTGTTAATGCTCCATTGCATATAACTGTATGCATTTTCCTGGAGTGTATCTATAGCCCAATCAGGTGGGATGCTTCTACTCAAGTAAAATATAGGTAATCCTTCATCAATGAATACTTGTGCCAGTCTACGAGTAACATGGTATTTTGGTTCTAGTTGATGGAAAGGTTCGCTGAAAGAGGTAATGTACCCCGCTCCGGATACGTTTATTTTAGCAATTTGTGCCCGCAATTTATCCGGATACACTACATGCGCTGCAGGCAAACCTGTTGCCCTGTATCCCCGTGTCCCACCATTCACATAGCAATGGGCACAATTAAGTGGGCAAAATCCTCCATATGGTGTGGTCAATAATGCTTCTGTGTAACAAGGTCGTGGGCGCACTCTATCAGACTCGTTCTTTCCTTTATACCAACCTCTTGGGGAGGGGGATGTATCTAACACCAAATGTGGGGAAGGCTCCATATATACATTGTATGGTTTACCTTTGCCGCCACGCGTCATACTTAATAGTGCTCTTTGGTATGTACCATATTGATCCTCACCAACCTCATCCAAGTATTCTATATTTCCACCTCTGGCAGTCTTTACTTTCTTGATCCTCTTTGTACGTTTACTCATCATACCTCCTTATGGCAGTACGTAATATATTACGTACTGCCATAAATATTAACATCTAAAAACTATTATGCCCATGCTCCTTAGCAAAAGCATCTCTCTGCGATTTACTACTGAACTCTGGTTTCCACTTACTAATACCCAGCTCTTTTCTCCATGCCATAAGAGCTCTCATACGACGTATACGATCATCGTCAGCATCAATCTCAACACCATACTCGGATGATAGTAAATCTACAATCTCAGAAGTTTCCATATCATCCGCTTGTGCTTTATTACTCTTATAATCAGGGGAGAGCATATAGTCCTCCATCTCCCTTTTAGTCATATCTTTACTAGGTAATGCTGGAATATCTTCTTGGACCATGGACTCATTTGAAACTACCTTAGACATCAACTGCCCAGCAACAACATTAAATCCCACAGAACTAGAAGGGAACCAAATATCTTTTACCCCATCTGGCAATAAAGTGTATATCCCCTTGTTAGTGATAGCCACCAGAGCTATCGTATCCTCGCCTTCGGGTATGCTGGCAATATATTTTCTATACTTTGTTTTCCCCTCATCTCCCTCATCGAAGTGCAGTAAGCTCCTCAGTAACATATTCCATTTACTGATGCCTAGTTGCGCCCTCAATTTCATCAGTTCCTTCTGCGCAACTTCCTCAACTACCTCATCTTCCTCAACTACCTCATCTTCCTCAACTACCTCATCTACCTCATCTTCCTCAACTACCTCAACTACCTCATCTTCCTCAACTACCTCATCTTCCTCAACTACCTCAACTACCTCATCTTCCTCAACTACCTCATCTTCCTTATTTTCAACCATACATAAAGCTCTATACAAACAAGGTTTATTCCCCTTTTCTCCTATACATACAGAATCGCCATCAAACGATCCGTAGCAATCAGGCTTGTTATTGAGGAATTCCTCCTTACACTCATCAGTATCTACGCAATCTCTACATTGAGGATCCAACGGAGAAAATAGCCCGAAGCAGTCATTCTCAAAATCTACATCATCTTCCGTAATGGGATGCTTGCTTGATTTTGGGGTATTTTCAGTGACACCCATACTCTCTAATATTTCATCACCTACAGAAACTACTTCTTCTCCATCTTTACCCCACTCAACCACTTCATACATTGCTGGGTACAGAAGCGTGGCTAATGTAATACCATTACCTAACTCCCTATTATCATATGTACCTTCATCGATCATTTCAAGTACATCCAATACCAAATCTACAGTAGCATCATCCAAATCCTCTAACTTAGGACGACCTTCTGGGTATTCTTGAGTGTATACCAGCAACCCATTCAATAGTGTTTTTGTACTGCCTCTACGCGGTATGGGATCCATACCCATCAATTTACATACCTTAATCACATTACTCTTTTCCATATTAACCTCCTAATTCCATAATCAAACTTCTTTTAATTCTGTTTATACTACTTCTCACCTCACGTGGCTCATACCCAAGAACTCTGCTAATTACTAATTCTCTAGGTATTTGATAGTGAGAATTCCCATTACGTTTCCTCCTAGAAGCTATTATATCAATAGCCTTAATGAATGAATCGGTTGGGGCAGTTATGCTATTGTACAACACATCGAATACTTGACCATCCACCCCAGATAAACTATCACGAAATCTAGTTATTGTATCCGATAGTATAGCTTCATTCTCCACTTCTACTTGTCTATCTAATATAGTTTCTGCATAAACCTCATCCTTATTCTTCTCACTAGTCGCCTCACTCATGTACCCCATAACAAAATGTACATCCCCTATACCTTCACTACGATGAGTACCATAGCATCTAGACATAAGAGTTTTAACCTCATTGTACAAAGACATTTTAACTAATTTAACTATATCTTCGTAACACTTTTCTCCTGAATACCTCCCTACCACTTCAACCATTTTGAGGTTTAAGTGCCCCACTATATCGTCAAAATGTAACTCCACCACTTGGTCATTCTTATATTTATGCGCCAGAAAGTACACCAACTGGTTTAATTCCTCATACACTCTTACAATAATATCTTTCCCAGATTGCCCCATATTATTTTCTCCGTTTAATTCAATAATGATTTTTCTACGTCACTCAGCATGCCCATAAGATCAAATCCTGTATCTACATCATCCGGAACCTCTTCCTGAATATTTGGTATAGACGAACCTTTGCCGCTCAGCCAATCCCTCACAATGGCTATAAGTGCTTTGCCCTTCATACCATGAGGTATAGCTCTCCAGAACGCTATGATGTCGTCATGCTTCCCAGGTCGAAGAAGTGCTTGGGCATGAATGTACCTATATGCTTGATACGGATGAGTTACATCCTTATAAGAAATTTCCTCATCAACATCATCGGTATGTACATCATCAGCATCATTGTACCTCACTAGAGCTTCATCTAATACTTCTTCTATATCTTTAGCCATGATTATCACCACCTTTCCTCATAGTGCTGGTTTTGTAATACCCAGAAGCGATAGCAAATCTCCCCGATGTATGGGCATTAAACGATTCTTCTACTTCCGAAACGCAATGCATCGCCCCACCACCGCATAGTAATGTCAGCATGTATGACCCTATCTCATTCTGGTCCCAAATCTCACTTAACCATGCAACCACTTGATTTGCCCAAATGGCTCTACTATCCTCATACATATCTGCAACATCCAAGTGTATCCCATTGTGATATAATCTTTTATCCCCCCTGGCTGCAGCATCAAGCTCGTGCAATTTATAAGTGATGCCTGTACTGCCAGCAACCCTGGATTGTAAATCTATCATCAATTGCTTACAACCCATACCTATATGAGACTTGGATTTCGATTTGATTGGGATACCATCCTTGATAGTGACTACATCTATAGTATTCCATCCTGGATCAATGACTACAACTCCTTGCCTCACTTCTTCACCCACAACAACCTTACCACCTTTGATTGAATAGTCAGATAGTGCCGCCATGGGCTGTACTCCAACATCTACACCCATCACATTCATGGTTATTTCTATACCTTCCACCATAAATGTATGGGTGCCCAACAAACTATCTCTCATACGTCGTACATTCTCTGCGCAGAACCAATCCACTGGTAATCCAGTAGATATCAGAACACTATCTGATACTAAATGCTCCAAGTACATCTTTCCTATTACATACAATATAATAGCCTTCTCTGCAGCACTGCCTATGGTATTCTCATTTTGAGAAATGCCATTCGCCATTCTACAATACTGTATGGCGTCACTACCTACAGTGTAACCTTTACCATCTACCACCACTGTAGAAATCCTCTTATCACTATCCGAAAATGTAGCTTCTTTGGAGTACTCCCCCAACACACTGGGGAAAGCATACATGAAGCCATCTGATACAACTTTTACATAACCTGAACCTCTATCTATCCCAATAATATTCATACAAACCTCCTTAAATAAATAGTACAGAGGCAAGATACTATAAATTATATTGCTTGCCTCTGTACTTGATTATAGGGCAACCTATTTATAGTAAACTATTTAGATGCCCCATAGTGTGTGAAATATATCATATTTTACATCTTCTTTTGCAGAATATCCTATCCTTTGTACTCCAAATACCATCCATGCCCATACCCCGCAATCTAACTTATCGGCTCTGGCTAAAATTCTGGTATGGCGGTGTACCTGAAAATGGGTTCCATCTCCAAAATAGTACACCAATATTTTATTGCGCTCTTTGGCAAAACGTACAGCATCAGGAGCATTATCAAAAACTGCCCATACATTACCTTGCGAGTATCCAATTAACCCTACCACGTAATACGCTACACGGCAGGTTTCTCCGCTTACTGTAACTGATGGCTTACGGAATACCACTGTATCACTATCATGCGAATGGTGATATAAACCCAATGGTGTATGTAACGGAATCTTATCTTTAGTTTCTTCGTCCAGAACTATATATGGAGTTTCATCCACATGCAATCTCTTAGTCCTGGCAGATTCGCCCATACGTACAAAAATGTAATTCTTCCCTACTTGCAGCATTATTCTTCCTCCTTATAGATTGCCGATGATTTGCGTTTTTCATATCTCTCTGCAAACTTCTCGGCATCTGAGATATGTATCATAATATCATAATAATTGTCTTCATCTCCCCTTACACGCAAACCATCGGACAAACCATCCCACTCATCATTGCCTAGAAGATGTATAGCTCCATATTTGCCAGTTATACCCAATCTACCTCTGACAAATGCATCAAAGCTCACATACCCATCATTGACATCCAAGGATTCTATATCAAATTCTTCTAGGTTCTCCATACGATGCTCTTCTTCATACCGTATGAAGTGACTGCAAAACCGTAAATCAGAAGTTATTTCCCATCCACACATACCCTCAGACCTACACCCATGCTCAATAGCACACTTATGTTTGTATGGGCATGGGTACGATTTGGGTATGGCGTAGAAATAACTGGGTGCTCTCATAATACACTCCAATTTACTAGCAAGGTATCCCACTGAGGTATATAATCTCCCCTCATGAATACCCTTTTCTCCATATCCGATATATTGCTGGGATCCACATCATCGCCAATAACTACGCTCTCTACATCCCAGCAATACCCTCCAGCATTTTGCAAAGCGTAATGGCAACATACCTCATCTATATTCAGCAACTTATCAGGCTTGGATAGGAAGTTGGCTTCTATGGCTTTGTTTCCATTTAATAGTACATATTTGACACGTATATACGCATCAGAGTGTATATCCACCATTTTACGGGCATTTATCATAATCATAGTGGCTTCTACTGTGCCCGCTTGTACGTCAAATATGCACCACCAGTATGCTCCAATACTCTCTTTACGTATCAAATCGCCTCCCATATCGTGCATAACTTGATATGGGACACTATCCTTTGGAAATGGGAACACTTCTGATAGCACAGTGAAATAAGGTTTGTCATCCACTGGATGAGCAATATAATAATCACCTCTATCCTCAAGCGTCACCTCATATGATGCATTTCTGGGATGCCATTGCGAGCAAGGATATACTGGCTTCCCATGCATTTTATCATCAAATATTTTCATAGGGTATGCCCCCACCATTACTCGCTTTGTGAGAGCTTCGACTCTTTCCTCAAAATACACCCAATTATTATCTAAATTACTTCTCATATCATCCCTCCAACTTGCGCAATTTTTGTAATATATTTTTGCGCGATTCTTTTCTCATATCATAATCCCTCTTCCAATGATTGTAATCGGAATCTGAGGGAGTACGAGGGTTATTCTCATACTTCGCTATAGCTCTCTCTATATCCTGAAGCTCAGAACGTAATCTGTCACATTGCGCCTTCCTCACCTTTTCTGCTTCCTCACGCTTTTTGTTTTCCTCCTGCCTCCTTTCTGCTCTTCTTTCTTCCTCACGCTTTTTGTTTTCCTCCTCCCATCCATCCACCGCCAACTCCACAGCATTATCCCACAATTTCTTCTTCCACTCCTCTGCCAATTGTGGGGAAAGATACATGAGCGATCCCCCATAGGAATCTGGCTTGCCGAACTGAACGCACGGTGTCATCTCGCGATAAAATGCCATACGTTTCACCCAATCAAAGGTAGTCTCGACAAATTTAAGTCTTCTAGCTCTATCCTCTTTGGCTATATGGGGATAATGGATATTCTTATGATCAGGATACCCATACCATTCGGGCACCACCACAAAGTCATCCGGAGTGGCTATCAAAGCCACAGGAGCCAAGAACGCCACTGAGCCTTTCTTATTCTCCCCCACCACTCGCACATCCCAGATTTCTCCAGGTTTTGGGGGATTTTTCCACTGATGACGGTCAGGGTATGCCATCTTTCCTCTATATACATTACCTTCACTTGGGGATTCCCCAAGCCTGGCACATACCCTCGACCTGCCCCTGTCATTTTTTCTAAATATTACTAACGACATTACGACCTCCTTATTATCTAAGTGTATTAACCTATAGGTATTATACTATAATTCCATAGAAAAGGCAAATCCCATTTCTAGAATCTACCATTCCCCTCCATAGTCATCACGGCTATACCCAAACCTATCGAACCCATCACGTGCCCACTCCTTCACCAATTGAGAAGTAGAAGCATTATACTTCACTCTCAATGGTTGATGGTGCTGGGACACATTTGCTATAGGTACACAACCCACTTCTTCTATAAATGGTAAGTTTGATATATCTACGACGAGGTTTTCCATATGCAATACAGCATCTAGTTCTATATCACCTAACCAATCTTGTAATGAGTGGGTATAAAATGGGAACCACGCATTATGGTTATATACCATGTGCGATATAAATACTTGAAATGGGAATCCATCCCGTATGCTGGCATCATGAGCGATATGGGTATACCACCCAACCTCATTTCTATATTTCCAACGGTATATATGCATAATATAATATCGCCACAACGATGCGGCTCTGCCATATGGATTACGTACACTAGCAAACTTGTAATATGCGTTCGCTTCCATAGGTATATCAACGCTATGCCTATCATTTGGATCGGCATCCTCCCCACCATGCTGTGAGAAGTATTTAGTTAATGAAGAACTTGCAGTTTTTGGTGGGCTGATATATACCCATTTTTGCTCATCATTTATTAGCACACATACCTCCTGGGAGTGGGTTAATATTAACCCACTCCCAATTATCATTACTTATTACATACCCATCTGACAAGTTTGATTATCATAGAACCATCTACCTTCTTATCACAATACCATCTTTCTCCCTCTCGGCGCACCATGTACGTATCACTGCCCAGCGTCAATAAGTATGAATTGGAAGATACTATGTTCACAGTCGCATACTCATCTCCCATACGACCGTATATAGTTTCCCCTTCCTCACACTTTGTACGAAGTACCAGCTCTTGAAGAATATGCCCCAGAATATTATTCTCGTACATAATTCTCTTTTGCGCGCTACATAACCTCTCGGCAAAGAGCTTCAACTCGTACACCGAAGTGGATCTAGAAACTACTACTTCTGCCATTCCATCTACCTCAACCAAAACCCTGGCATCGAATCCTTCTGAATGAATATTCCACCCATAGGGATATTTGATGATGCGGAACTTATCGATCCCACTTTGCCGCGATACCCACACATCAACATCATCACTATACGCAGTCATACGTTCACACATATCCACTATATCCGTACACGTTTCCATGTACGTAATATAGCCCACATGCGCCACTGTGGCATCTCTTACAGCTCTCAATAATTTTTTGAGAGTATAATTTACCATTGTCAGGTATGCAGCCTTCTGCAAATTCGTAACTATTTCTGGCATCAAGGTGTCGGTGTTATGGTATATATCATTATACTTGCGCACCCAATACCCTTCTAGCTTATCCAAGATACCCAAGATGCCATTGTGGTGTATAAGGTGAATGATATCATCCCGCATACATCTACGTACATATGGTTGCACAAAGTGTTGCGCCGATGCGCACGCTTGGATAGGGTTTTGTGCGCTCCACTCTAACATAGTATGGGCATCACGCTCCGCATACTCATCCTGCACACTTTTGAGAATATGCGAACGCGAATCTTTATCATCAAATACATCACTAACACTTGTACCAGCCACGATTTGCGCATTTATTTCCTCACGCGCTTTTCTGAACATATCTATAACTCTATCTCTTAACATCAATCTTCCTCCAAATCATCATCTTCTGCTATATGGGAATACTCATTGTGGAACGTATCTGTACAATCGTACCCACACTTCTCACATACTAAATTCCCATCCGTCGCCACTAATTCCTTACAGCACGGACATATGATATAACCGTTGCTAACATTACCCATTACTATCACCTCCTTTCGTTATAATTTCACACTATGCGGTAAAACTTATATAACCGTATAACCACCAGCCAAAGCCATCTCAATAGCTAAAGCAATATCAAGATTGGCCATATCCAATATATCATCTATACCCAACCCATTAGTTGCTTCAACTTCTTCTAATGCGGTTGTCTCTTCTGAGCCTTGATATCCCCCAACCTCATTGTAGAAGCCAGGACCTGTGGCTATTTTACACCCCACAGACCCGCAACCATATTTAAGACCGCAACTTTGCCAATACAACCGCTCATCTTCTACCTTAAAATGGCAATCCATTTCCCTCTCCTCCTTGCACTACCTATCGATAAGGATAATGCTATAAACTATCTACTCACACGGCGCAACGCAGGCACATATACCTGATCAACCAAAATCTCTTCACCTTTCGAATCATCGGTTAAATGTATTCCAAATAACTGCACCTGGGGCAATAGTATCCCACTACACTATCATTTGCGTAGGACACATTCCCTACACTCCCCCCTGGTGGAACATCATATTCCGCCACTCTGCGACGCGGATATGCAAGACTACCATCCTGCATCCGACCCGCGTACTCCTCGCGGATCCCCCGCCACATAGTGCCCATCGCTATATGGCAGTGGGGGCACTCTTCCCCACCCCAAATGTTCTCCCACTCCCTATCAATAGCGGAGTGAGTACGATCGACAAGACGAGGAAACTGTTCAATGGGCAGGTATTCACGGTATTCATCGATATACAGCCAGATGGTCTCTTTCCGCAACCCCACCTCATAGGTCAACCACTCTTCCCAACCAGAAATGGTAAGTGCCCTCGCCATTGCTCCATCTTCCCATCTTACTTCCTCCACGTTCTTCAGGAATACCTCACACGAAGAACGTGGGATACGCTCCGCAAAAGTCAGCCCGATGGCAACGTATTTCTCCCCATCCCATGCTGTTAATGGGGCAACATAGGTACAAAACTTCACCTCCTTAAATTGGGGATACTGGGCAACGAAGCCCAGCCACGCCACGCTGCTCCCCAGGGGAGAAACATATCCCAAAATCTCTCCCCAGTATTCATTATCCTGGAGCATGGCGATCTGGTCATCTGCCTTCGAGTGAAGTATATACTCCACATCGAAATTGGCAGGTATCTTCACGCCAACTTCTTCCGTATATGCCATCCCCATAGGAATGCCCTTCTCATCAAATAGTTCTTTCTCTGTCACAATCATCTTATTTCTCCTTATATTATATAACTTAATCTCTGCTGCAATTTAACAATAATCCTCTAGGTGGTTGCGGGCAGTAGCCATCAATACGTTGGGCGCGGATACACTCTAGTTCGTATGCCTGTAATACTTCCAACGCTGTGACGATATTGGCGCGGTTCCACCAATCTCCCATTGGTCCCTCTGCCCATATATCGACTATGGGCTCACCACTCATCGTGGTGATCTCGCAGTACCACCGATTACCAGCATACCCTTCTTTAACCCGCACACGGGTTCCACGGGGCATACGGTATGTATTCCATTTCTTACTCCCTTTGAATTGCCCATCCAATTCAAGAGTTAACGCAGCAGTGATATAGTCTATCTTTACTACCTCATCACCGCTGTTCCTTAATATCCTATATATCAAGTTATTCATTACCTGCGCGTCCATTTTTCCTCCTACCAACTAAAAATAGATTTGGTCAAGCGACCACAATATTGTAGCCACTTCCCGTAACTCAGGGGTGTCATCCACGAGCCACCCCACCCTCTGGTACTCCGCGGCAGGGTCATCCTCATGAACCCGGAATCTTATCTCCTCCGGATGGAGAGCTTCCCACGCAGCAGCATTGCACCGCTTCCACTCAGCAATATCTTTCATCACTTGCGTGGGGTCATCTCGCCCCAAAACACTGAAGTCTCGGGGAACTAAATCAACCCTACCGACAATAACTATCCTATCCATCTTTTTCCTCCTTTATGAAATAGAGCGGATGTAATTAACCCGCTCGATATACCGCTCGTATGCCCTGTCTAGGGCATTTCTGAGACGGAGAAATTTTTCCGTAAACCACTTCCCCGCATAGACCTCAAGGAGTTCATCGAAATCGAACTCCTCAATGCCATCTGCGATGGCGGCTGCGCGCACTTCCTCTGCCGCTTCGTGCATTTCCGCATAGGCGGCAAACGCACCTACCATGTCCTGCCCACTCACCTCGTTCTTGAATGCGGGCGGAATCATGGCCTCTGGACGCTGCACAACGTGCAAAGCCCAGTCGGCGCAGTCGGCGTCACGTCGGTCGCGCGCCCATGACGCATATGCTAATACGTCTTCTTCCTTCGCAAAGGAAGGATACTCCTTCACAAATTCAGGCACCAAGTGGCGATACCGTTTCAGGCGACGAACCTCATTCGCCACTCTGTGAGCATAAACCATGCCGTCTATGCTCACGCCCTCATTGAAGGCAGATGCTCCGGACGATCCTTCATAACTATAGCCCTTATCACCATCCCACGAACGGCTATAGTAACTATAACGGACGGTTTCCTTGATCTCGATAAATTTTATTTCCATTCTGTTCCTCATCCATCAACTAAACTTTACTTAACCTTACGAATAGAATTATACTATAATACAGTAGAAAAGTCAAATTATGGTTTACAAATATTACAAAAATATTAGAATTTAGTAGTTAGGTATATATCACTAGGTATCAGGAAAATAATACTACAGGCAAATAAGAAGCAGTTTTTATCAAAGAAAATTGCCCTAACAATCCATAATATATCTTACTAATATCGTCAAGCAATATCCCCAAATTTAGAATTTCACATCTTAGAACTCACCTAAAGATCTTTAGGAAATTTCAAAATATTTCAAAAATTTTAAGGTTATTATCAAAAATAAAATCCCCCGAAACTATAAAGTCTCAGGGGATTTTATCTATATCTAAGATGTTCTATTATTACCAATCACCACGTCGTGTTTTACATTCTACAAGTGAAGTCTGCTGTACATCTGCTAACAAGTAATAATCGGCTTCAGTCTCAGATTGTAACCAGTCGTCGATTTTTACCGCCTCGAGGCGGTATAGAGCAGATAATATGCGCTGCGCAAATGCGTGACGCGGAACAACGCGCTTGGAATAGATATACAGCGCATTTGCTGTCTGCCGTCCCAAACCTCCCTGTCGCTCTGGCGGATCAACCCCACGCCAGAGCAACTCTTTCTCTAGCGCGTCGCGGGCATCTACCCATTCTTCGGCGGTGTAGAGATAATCTACTGCCGCGCGATATACCTCACTATCACGACCGAAATCGCACGCGATAGCTTGTGCGGTACAGTCGCCCTCGATCCAACCTCCACCATAGTGAATATCGCGGCAGAGGGATGGAAAATCTAACAAATACGCATCGTCACATGTCACTGTGACAACTACAATATCGTTCTCAACACTGAACTTTACGTGTTCGGTGTTGGTGAACTCGTAATCATCAGCATCAAACATGATGAACGCGTAGATGTGCTGTATATGATTGTGCGACGTTATATCACGACCGTCATTACGTGACGTATGCTTCTCCACACGATATCGCGGTATGTAAGCAGGCATGGATGATTTTTTGGTACCGTGATACGTGAGCACAAATGTATCGAGGTCAAACTGTTTGAGATGGGGAATATATGGTCTCTCAAACAGCAACTCAAGATTACTAAAAATTTTGCGCGCGGTATCGTAATCTAGTACTGGTAATGAGTTAGCGTAAAGCTGATAGATAGTACCGTCTACATGGTAAGTATAACCGAGCTTGTTGTGATAGTCGTCACGATCACCACGATAGACGGGGCAAAAGAATAGATGTTTTTGTGCAGCATCGTTACCACTAATCCGCAATGTGATATCTGTCCCTATCGCGAACGCAGTACTATAATCATACTGCTGTGTGTACTCCGTTCTAGGGAGTACAAATACACTATCAGCAGGAGGTTGAATGAACGTGGTGTCGACGTAATCGCTGCCGCCCATTGTACCACATCGGGATGTTATTACCTTGTCTACTTTCTGGTAAATTCTAATTGTGCTTTTCATCTTATTTCTCCTTCTCCCACTATAAGTAAGCAAGTGAGAACTTAAACTTAAAATTAAGTGCGGTGGGAGCTTATCTTTCGTATGTAAGCTCCCACCATAATATATCTATACTCTAACTACATACTCGTGCAACTCGGAAGGAAGTAATTCCCCCCGTCGCAGCCACTCCACATCTGGAGCATGCCCATACCCGTAAGCCAAGACATCTGACTTATCCTTGCCATTACGGGTAATGCGCTCCACGCGCCATCCCGTAACGGGAAAGACATACTCCCCTCGCCCCACTCTGGCTTCAGGATCCCACACTACATCTGTCACCTCACTGAGCTCTATCACCCAGCCAGATCGCTCCCCTGGGATGATAGATACCACATCAGTGGTAGGACGAACGGTGATCCCCCTCCCTGTATTGAGAGTGCCCCTGGATGAATCCTCAAATACCAAGATGGCGTGTATGTACGGACCATCTGGAGAGAAGTGAAACTCCTGTAATCTCGCTTTAACAGGGAGCGTGATATCCTTCCGCCACATCATTTCTAATCGCTTGCTCAGTCTAATGTATTCCTGTAACATTTTATAATCCTCCTATTACCAAAATTGTGATATTATAAAAATCACTTCTATAAATTTTCCAACCGACCCTTACATACCGCCACAAAATATTTTTTCCGAGCGGATTTCCGTAAGAAGAAATTCCTCCGACGGAAATTTTCTCCCTGATCACTTTCTCACGCACTTAAAATTAGTACGTAAGTAAGAAGAAATTCCTCCGACGGAAATATTTCATGGTGGGCACTGCACCCCACTACTGAGCGAAGCGCAGTGCCCATGCGGGTTTAAGCGGAAATCTTCATTTCCCTTTTGGACCCAGCGATCCGGACTTCGCACGCTCCGGACCTTACACTAAGGACTATGGTGTAGTTCTCTTTATCCATTTCAATCACCATGTACCCTTCCGGATAACCTATACGATCCCCGCACGCATGGGTGGTATAGGTATCACATGCGATAACCTCACCACCCATGGCGTGGGTTATATCGCTGATACCCTCAACACCTTTATTCACCATGTCCCCGTCAGAGATATTCTCCCCGACTATCTCCCGCACCAAACCCTTGATCCTCTTTCCTAACTTATTCATTGTACTATCCTCCTATCAACTAAACTAAACTTGACCTTACTTAACCTTACTTAACCTTACGAATAGTATTATACTATAAA
>Ga0180433_10002021_pt1 | contig 32647 bp, 41 predicted proteins | sample SS_ome_8_FD_132980 | JGI IMG/M metagenome (GOLD analysis project Ga0180433, IMG submission 132980) | Hypersaline lake sediment archaeal communities from the Salton Sea, California, USA - SS_1_D_1 metaG | ecosystem: Environmental > Aquatic > Non-marine Saline and Alkaline > Hypersaline >...
CTCTCTCTCTTCGGAGTGTGTAACATGTTTATATCTTTTATCGACATGACCGAGTTCCTTTCCACTGTAGGGGAAGGAAGTATGACGCCGGTCTGTACGTACATGACCAACCGCGTGCAGCCCGTGAAGGAAAAGGAATATCATCACCTACACGCCGTCAAGATGTATTCGTTCATGCAGCTTGGCGATAACATGGTGGCGACGATGTTCGGGGTTATCATCAAGGTCGGCCAAACGGAAGGCCCGGAAAAGACTCCCGAAATCGAGGTTGGCTTGGCGCGTGAGAAGCAACGCTGGAATAAAATATTCAAGGCGCTAGGTGATGCGGGCTACAATATTGTCGGCGGTGTAGTAGCGGACGACGATCCGCCTTGCGTGGGCAAGTACAGCGGTGAGTACGACGTGAAGCCCGAGGAACCTGTCGGGTCCGACCCGGATTACGTCGATCCGGCGACCATCGCGAAGCAGGATTCGGTAGGCCCCGACGCCGATGCCCCGCTCGGAGAGCCGGAAGGCGAGGAAGGTCCTTCCGGCGACAAGGAAGAGCCGCCTGCTGAGACTTCCGCAGACGTTGCGGTAAGCGACGCCGCGAAGGCCGCTTCCCCAAAGCCGAAGCCCAACGGGAAGGGCAAACGTCGTAAGCCCCGTAAGCGGTAGTTGCCGGTACTCGTTGTTGACGGGAATAATCTTGTCGGGCGACAAACTCATACCCATCTTGGTTTACAAGCCCCTGATGGAACTTACACAGGTGCGTTGCACGGCTCGATTATATCCCTAAACGCGTTTATACGCGGGCGTGGCTTTACCGGCATCTTTGTAGTTTTCGATGAGGGGCGTCCCGACTTCCGTCGAGAGCTAGTGCCGACGTACAAGATAGACCGGCCAGGATCGTACTACACCGAGTATAGCCTGGACGACCTGTTAGCCCCGCGCCGTTGCACTCCGCGAGAGTGCCTAACACAAGGTCGCCACGTCTCTTTGCTCAAGGCTTACGTGAAGGAAGCCAGCAAGAAGACAGGTGCCGCTCACGCTATGGAGTTTGGCTTAGGACTCGCCCCGACCGAAGAAGATGAAAAGCGTGCGCAGTTCCTGAAGGAATACAGGGCGCAGCTACCCTTGGTCGAAGAAATACTCCCCATGCTTGGAATCAACACGATACGCGTGCCGGGGTGGGAGGGCGACGACGTTATAGCGTGGATTGTGCGTTACTTGGTCGAGGACGACGACGTAGTGATTGTGACTACTGACAAGGACATGATCCAGCTTGTCAACGGTCGCGTACGTCTCTTTCGCCCCGGCGTATTCAAGAATCCAGATGAACTAATCACCAAGCCCGATTGGTACTACTTGCCACGCCGGGCGATGGTAGGAGACAAGGGCGATAAGATTCCCGGCGTTCACGGCATCGGAGAGAAAAAGGCGCAGGACGTTATCGACGCGGCTATCGAATCGCGAGGTAACTTCGTTAAGCCTTGGCAGTTCATCGACTATATTGCGTCGATGGAGCGCAAGGGTAAGATACTGGAACGGCTGTATGACGAGCGGGCGCGAGTGCTGGCTAATATGCTCTGTATGGACCTACGCTTAACACCTAAGCTAGTAGCTCGCTCTCTCAACCAGGAGCGCGACATTGTGCGCGGGCGTATCGACTTCGACGGCTTGCGTGCGGTGACGCGACGATTCAAGATGCGTCAAGTCGGCGCTGACCTCCGTTTCATCGTGGGGAATTTTAGGGGCGCTACCGCCGAGTGGCGCATGGAGTAAACGTCGTTTAATGCGTTATTTATGCCCTAAATGCAAGGCGGAGGTCGAGGAAGACGCGATTGGCGAATACCGGGCGACACGTACCAATCGACGTGGCCGCAGAGTGTTAGTGGGCATTCTTTGGACTTGTCCTGAGTGCGGTATCGGAGTCGATGCCGATCTTTGGTTTCCTTGCGAGTGGACGCCCGGCGCTATGCCGTAGGAGTGTTCAATGGCTAAGAAGCGTTATGTACTTATGGAGGACAACGCCGGTACTACGTTCTCGCGCCCCGATGAGGTTGCGGGAGTAGTGTCCAGTGAAAAGCTGGCGCGGAAGTGGGTCGCGCAGCGTTCCTACTTCCGCGCCTACTTCTACGTACCGCCGCCCGACGACGCGGCTATACAGCGCCAGCTAGAAGCTGGCCCTAGCGAACCGGCGCCCTCTGTCACTCCCGATCAAACGCCGGTATCTCAGAAGCCGTACTATGCGCTGGAGAAACCTCCTCAGTCCGCGCTCGTCCCCAAGCCTCAAGGCGAGCCGACCGGCCTGGATTGTCAGCAGGAGGGTTGTACTGGCAAGTTGTATTTCCGCACGCCGTCTGTGGCGGCGGTAAAGCCTGTCACTCGCACGGCTATCTGTGACAAGTGCGGAAAGGCCGTCCCCCTGGTGCCGCGCCATGACTAAGATTGCAATCACAGGCGACATACACGCGCATACGTTCGGCGGTCCTTACTCGCGTTTGGTGCAGGACTATAAAGGGCGTACTATCAATTCACGTTTGAAGTGTACGCTGGACGCCCTCGACTGGCTTGTGGAGGACGCCACCAAGCGCAAGGTCGAGCACATAATCATTGCGGGCGATCTGTTCCATGATCGGAGAGCCTTGACAATTCCCGTCGTCGCGGAAATTGCGTCGGTGATTAATTCAATCGCCATGCTGTTCGATACCTACTTGTTAGTGGGCAATCACGATATGTCACCTACTGGCGACGGCGCGACCAGTCTGGAGATGTTTGCGAGCAACTGCCGAGTTATTCGAGGACCTTGTATCGCGGACGTTGGTAACGCGAGCGTGTGTTTTATCCCCTACACGGAAGATCCGGGGGTAGTCGCCCGCGTAGTCGAACTCGCCACGAAGGCGCAGCCCGTAGCTTTTGCGGTGGGGCATCTTGGCGTTGTCGGCGGAAAGGTAGGCCCTTCAAACATCGAGATTCCAGGGACGATACCCCTTGAGGCGCTGCAGCCGTTTATAGACTGTCGGACTCCCGTTTACTTGGCGCATTACCACAAGCCGCAACAGGTAGTTCCCGGCGTGGACTATGTAGGCTCCCTGTTGCAGATCAATTTCGGAGAGGCTGGCGAGGACAAGCGTTATATCGTCGTTGATACTGACAACCCCCGCAAGTTTACTAGCGTCCCCAACGACGTCTCCCCGCGTTTTGTACGGGTGACTACTGGGAGCGAGAAGTTTACGGAGGACGACTACGTACACGCGGTAGTAGAGTCGCCGGAAGCCGCTAAGAAAGTCCGCGACCGCAATCCGCGTGCGGTAGTGGAAGTGGCTGACAAGGAAGATGAAGTTGCCGAGCGAATCAAGCTGTCGGGGTTATCCGCTGACGACATGATTCGGCGCTACGTTAAACAGTTCGCCCCGCCGTCAGGTGTTAGCCGGAAACGCGCTGTGCAGCACGGCTTGAGGTTGTTGCGGAAGGTCATGTGATGTTTTCTATATCGTCTATTCGCATACAGAACTTCTTGGGGGTGGAGAACGTTGTCTTGGCGTTGGACAAGCTAACGGGATTAGTCGTTATCCACGGCAAGAACGGCGCCGGGAAGACCATCATTCTCGACGCCTTGTCGTGGTGTCTTTACGGGAAGATGCTTCGGCGGATTCCCGTGGCTAAGATTATGAATCGTTTTGCCAAGCGCGGTGAGTGTAGCGTAAGCGTTTGTATCGAGGACCTACGCGACGACTCGCGAGCGTACACGATCACGCGGGCGCGTACGCGTACGGGCGGTGCGACGCTGGACGTTACCGGCCTCAAGGGTGGCACGGCTACGGGCAAGCAAGAGGCTATAAATAGTCTGCTGGGTATGGATCATACGCTATTCACTAACTCGGTAGTGTTTGGCGGGGAAGGCATCGCGTCGTTTTGCCAGCTAGGCGACGCCCAGCGTAAAGAGGTATTGGAAGAACTGATTGGCGTCGGGTACTTCTTGAAGGCGCGGGAGATAGCCGCGAAGGAAGTGTCTCGTCTGTCTGACGAAGAGCACAAGCTGCGGACGGCGGTACAGGAAGCGGAGGAGGTGATAGAGAGCGCAACATCGGAGATAGAATCTCTCCGGGAGAAGTCGGCGCAGCACCTTGGAGTTTGGCGCGGGAGGTTACGTCAACTGAGGCACGCACTAGCATCTTCCGTTGACGACTGGGGGGTCGCTAGGGACCAATTGCGCCGCGTGCGTGAAGCCCACGTTGCTGAAGAAGCAGAATACGCCGAACGTTATGCGGAGTACGAGAAATGGGTAGGCTCACAAGCCCAGGACCTCGCCGCCGCCGACGAAGCTGTTAGTGAGCAACGAGGCATAGTCCGCGCTACCGAGGATCAACTGACAATCGCCCGTGAGGAATTGCGTAAGTACGAAGAAGGGAAGCATCCGGAGACATGCCCTACGTGCGGACAACCTTGGCCTTCGTCCCTGGCCGTTGACGATAAGCCTTTGAAGTACAATATCACGCAGCATGAAACCAACGTGCAGAAGGCCCGCCATACCCTCAATACGTTGCGGGATAAGGCGGCTAAAATGCGTGCGAAGCTGGAATCACGAGACGAACCCGTGGCGCCGGATAAAGCTGTTATTCGGAAAGCACAGCAGATATGCGACGCGTTCTACCGCACGTATATAACCGCGTTGCAGACTATACAGGCGCTCCCGCCGCCTGTGGACCCTTACGCGGACATGATAGAGGACAGACAGGCGGAAGTAGACGACCGCAAGGCGCGGTTGCCCGATCTGCTCGACGACTTGGAGGAAGCCGCCGCCGAAGTTATTGCTGTTCACTACTGGGTAAAGGCATTCTCCAAGCAGGGGATACCCGCGTTGCTTCTCGACGCTGTAGCTCCCGACCTCAATAGGGCCGTGAAGCGTTATGTATCCCATCTCATGCCCGGTGCGCGGATACGCTTCAATCCGGCGCAGGAGAAGGGTGAGGGAACTGTTTTTGCTGTGGAAGTTGTCAATCCCAATGGCGCGGACCTATACGCTGGATCGAGTAAGGGCGAGAGGACTCGCGTTGATCTGTGCGTACTCTTGGCTATCAGAGACTTAATGTCCGTGCGCTCTGCTGGTACGTTCGCACAGGTATTCCTCGATGAAATATTCGACGGTCTGGATGCGGACGGTACGGAATCCGTAGTCGCATTATTAAACGACGTATTTCGTGGACAGACGGTGTTTTTAGTGACGCATGAAGAGGGGTTGAAATCCGCGTCAGCGCATAGTATATTAGTAAACAAAGAGGACCGATGTTCTCAGTACATTGTGGAGTAAGGTATGGGCGTCAATTCGCGGGCTAAGGGGCAAAGATTCGAGCTAAAGCTGTGCCGGGTGCTCTCCGCTTGGTGGACGGGCAACGATGATTGTCTACGGTGCCGCGCGGACGATCTTCCGTTCTTTCGCACGTCGGGTTCTGGCGGTTGGGCGACCCGCCGTAAACGCCAGGATGATAACGTAGCCGTCAAGTCGCAGTCGGGCGACCTCGTTACTCCTGAGAGTTTTCCCTTCGCTCTGGAGTTGAAGCATCAGGAAGGTTGGAACTGGGACCCGTTCTTCAAACGCTCTGACGACTGGATTGTGTTCAAGTGGTGGAAGCAATGCGTCGTGGCAGCGTTGGCTAAAGAACGGCTCCCCCTTTTGGTCTTTCACCGCAACAATACGCCTGATTGGATAATGATGCCCTATGTTGCTTTTCGGATGTTGCAGATAACCGACTACATTCGATACCGCAAGATCGGCATTGGCGTATCTTCGGAGATAACAACGCTGTCACGTTCTTTCGTAGTTCAGATGCTAAAGCTAGTGGTGCGTGATAAGCCGTCGGTCGCCGCGTTGATCGACGACGTGTTTTTACCCAGGTAGTCTCGATTAAACGTCGTTTAATATGGCCCTAACTGATAAAGATAGAGAACAATGCCGCTTGATCGCCGTTCTGGGCGCGGAGGGTGCGCGTGCGGAACTGAAGATGAAGAAGGGAGAGTTTGATCGCTTTCTCGGTCGGACGCTGGTCGCGCGAGAAGTCCAGCGGCAAATGTCCGCGTTTGAGGACCGGCGTTCAATACAAGAACGCGCCGCCTTTTACCTTCAACAAGAGTTGAATAAGCTGGCGTGGCCTTCGTTGACAGTCTTGGCCCGTGCGTTACAGGGCGACAAGGTGAACAGAGTCGGGGAAGTAGAAGAAGCTGCCCCGACAAGCGCCCAGGTATACGCCGCAATTGATATTCTCAACAGATGCAAGGTGTCTGGTAACTTCTCAGCGGACGCCGCGCCCCCTACAATCGACATCAAGCAATTCAATCTCGCTATCGGCTTGGAGTCTAGCGACAACAACCCGACAGCCGTTGTAGTCAGAGAGAAGTTGCGCGGCTCCGTAGGAAAGCTACTGGGGTTGCTGCAACACGCCACTAAGGATGGTGGATTCAAGGAAGAGGACGTGATAGATGCCGACGCGACCGTCAAAGCGACGCCGAGGCTACCGCACAAAAAAGAAAGCAAGAAGCAAACATCCCGATCCAGTCGAGCGACTGTTAAGAAACACCGACGACCGCGAAGAAAGAAGAAGGATCGCGGCCACGCTGAATGAGATCGAGAGTACCTTGCTGGAGTTGTCCGAGGACGATCAAGCGGTAGCCCGTAGAATCCTCACTGAGTTGTTTACCAGTGAGGACATGGAGAGTCCTACGCTCAGTGAGTTATGGAGCCTGGACTACGACGAGAAGCCGGTGGACATCGATACGTTCATCGAGGACCCGGACTATTGCGGCAACTTCACGGACGGCATTTATCCTAAGTGGCGCGAAGACTTGCGCAAGGTATTCGCGCCCGGCTCTCAAGTCTACGAATGGATATTCACTGGCGCTATTGGCACAGGTAAGACTACTGTGGCTATGCTCGCCAAGGAATACGTTATCTATCGCAACGCTTGTTTGAAGAACCCTCAAAGGTACTACGGACTCCTGGACGACTCTCTAATCGTCTACGGAGTCTATTCAGTCACGAAAGCACAAGCCTATGACGTAGGGTATCACAAGCTGAGAACGTTCCTGGAGGCTACGCCGTGGTTCCAAGAGAAGTTCCCGTTCACGCCGCGTATCATAACGCGCGTGGTGTTCAGCAAGTGCCAGATGCAAGTCATACCTGGCTCGCGGGAGTTCCACGCTTTAGGCCAAGACATCCTAACGCTGTTCTTGGACGAGGTGAACTTCATGCAGCAAGGCGCTAAGAACGCTAACACGTCGAAAGAGATAGGTCAAGCCTATCAGATTTACAACGCGGCTAAGACGCGTCTCAAGTCCAGGTTCATGCGCCCCGGAGGTCAAGTGCCAGGGATGATGTTCTTAGTGTCCTCGAAGCGGTCGCAGACGGACTTCCTGGAGCAGCACTTGAAGGCGTGCCGCGAGGAAATAGCGAACGGTCACGTCTACGTGTCGGACTATCCGCTGTGGCATGTCAAAAGCCCCAAGCTGTACACGCTACCCCGCTTCAACGTCGAGATCGGAGACGTTATCAATCCGCCGCGTATCCTGGAAAGCGACGATGTTCCTCGTAAGGGCGCGGAGGTCATAAGCGTCCCTGGCGAGTTCAAGGTTGATTTCGAGCGAGACGTTGATCGCTCGTTGCGTGACATCGCGGGCATCGCCACGTATGGCGTTATGCCTTACATCCGGGACCGGAATACAGTTCTGGAGTGCGTAGATAAAAAGAGGGAGCACCCCTTCACGCGTACGTCCATCGTGTTAGACGACCGGATGGACTTCGACCTCAACGAGTTCTTTAACACGTATGTAATGTTCCGTGTCGAGCACTCGCGCTACACCCCGATCCTTAATCCAGGGGCGCCGCGATTCGCTCACTTGGACCTTGCAAAGAATGGTGACTGTGCGGGGCTGGGAATCTCACACGTTGCCGGGCTGCGTACGCTACGGCGTCAACGCCGCGACGCCACCTTCTATGATTCTCAGGAACCGGAGATCGTAGTCGATTTAATGCTTCAGATATTGCCGCCTGCCGGGGGTGGCGAAATTGACTTGTCCCGAATCAGATCGTTTATCATATCGCTGCGAGACATGGGGTTGCCGATTACGAAGGTAACGTGCGACGGCTGGCAGTCGATGGATACGATGCAGATCATGCGCAAGGCCGGGTTCGACTCTAAGTTGTTGTCTGTTGACCGCAACGACGAGGCGTACGGATACTTGCGCGGGGCGATAACGGAGCGTCGTATCAACTACTATCAGTACGCTCCGTTCATCGATGAAGTGTGCGACTTGGAACGCGATCCCGAAACGGGTAAAGTAGATCACCCGGACGGAGGGAGTAAGGACGTCGCGGACGGAGTTGCGGGATCGGTTCATAGTTGCTCTACCGATCCTACAGCCCTCCACTACGATACACTCGCGCTTGTCAGCGGTTCTACAAGGCCGCTGCTCAACGTTCGAGAGAGCGACGGCCCTCTGCATAACGTGTTGAACCGGGAAGAGCTACTAAAGGAATTGAGGCGACCGCCTCGCAATTGATAAAGGTTTGCTATGGGATTGTTCAAGAATGGAATCCCGATACCGTTTACGGGCTGGCGTATTAACTTGTACCGGCATTTCGGGCTGGATACGGAGCCTGCAAACACCGAGGACGAGTTCGATCCGATCCTGGCGTTGTATGGCGGGAGTCATCAATGGCAGATGCTTCAAAAGTCATTCGCTTACCAGGAGCGTCGCGAGAAGCTGTATGACTTCTTTGATCTGATGGACGAGACTACCCTCGCTTTCTCGCTGTTGGATTTGGTGGCGGAAGACGCCTCACGCCCCAATCCCGACACGAACAAGCGTATCTGGGTAACGTCGAAGTCGCGACGCATGGTCGAGGCTGGCGACGACATGCTCCATACGCTCGACATGCAGGAGAAGGTGTTCCCGATGCTCCGGGAACTGGCGAAGATGGGCGACGACTTCGAGCGTATCGTCTACTCGTCAGGTGCAGGCATACAGGCTATCCATTGGATCGATCCGCGCAAGGTCCAGCGTTACGACAATCGCACGGCGCGACTGGCCGGGTTCTCTCAGGACGGAAAGACGTTCCGGGGGAAGGACGGCGGCAAAGGTAAATCGCGCTTATCCTGGCCGTGGGATTATGTACACTTTCGCATTATGGGGCGTTTCCGCAGGCACCCGTACGGTACGTCGTTGTTATACGGCGCCCGGCGTGCGTGGCGTCAAAAGGTACTGGCTGAGGACGCCGCGCTGCTCTATCGGCTGGCCCGTGCTCCTGACCGTAACTTGTTCTTGGTGGACGTAGGCTCGATGGACTTTGCCCAGGCGCACGCGACCCTTCAAAAGTGGAAGCGACGCGTCAAGAAGTGGGAGTATGTGGACCCGTCCAGTCCCAACTACGACCAGCAGCACCAAACGCTGTCGCCGATGGACGATGTGTTTATGGCGAAGCGCAAGGGTTCGGAGACGAGCATTGAGAAGCTGGCGGGGTCCCCCAACGTCAACGACATCGAGGACGTTGAATACTTCGGCGGAAAGCTACTCGCGGCCCTGCGCGTCCCTCGCGGTTACTTCGGCTTCCTGGAAGCCCGCGAGCCGATGAACCAAAAGCAAACGCTGTCGAATCAGTCCGTGCGTTTTGCGCGTACGGTCGGACGCCTGCAGCATGGTTACATCATGGGTGTCGTGCGCTTGCTGGAGATTCACTATTCGTTGCTTGGTGCGCAGGACTTAGGGAATGCTTACGACTTCGAGATTCCCGGCCAAGAGTTTGACGTCCACATGGAGCCGCCGTCGTACCTTGCGGAACTGGAACGCTTGGAGTTGTTGCGTATCCGCGCGGAGGTTGCGGCGGCTGTTCAAGGGCTTGGCGAGGGCAAGGAATCGTACGACGAGTACGAGTGGGTGCGTTATATCTTGCGGGAGTACGCGCGACTGGACGAGAGCACGATCAACCGCGTGACTAAGCGCCCGCCGCCCCCGGCGCCAGAGGGAGGAGAGGGAGCGCCGGAAGGTGGCGCGGCTCCTGGCGTTGCTCCCGAGGAAGGTTATGACGATCAATTGAAGCACGCCGAGCGTATATTGCGTGCTAATGGTGACTTGTCTAAGAGCGAGCGTGAACGGCTCGCCCAGGTAGTTGTGTCTAACCCTAGTCTGATGGAAGCAATTTCACAGGCTCGGAGACTATTCGCTCCGCTCACTAGTAGTGGTAGGAGCGGTAGAGAAAAACTCGCGGCGTATCCCCGCGATAAGGCATTGAGGGACCAGTTCGATGAAGACGAAGAAATCCAGGCTCTCATCGAGGGAGAAGGTGGAGAAGCACCTGGAAGCCGGGAGAAGGCCGGGGAGGCGAAAAGGTAGTACGTCTACGCTTCCTCACACACGCAGCGGCCCCTTCCGGTTATGGGGCAGCAACAAGGCTGCTACGCTGTCTATACCTCTCGCTGAAGATTTAGCCGTTGAGGCTTCAAGCACCTTTCAAGAAGCATGGCACATGCTGACGGCGCTGGGCAAAGTCATTGCGCGGCGTATGGTCGATGGGCAGGCTTCTGGGATTCCGTTCGTAGGTGTGTTGTACGTCCGACATCTACGCGATCTGAAAATTAAAGTGGACGTGTTGAATCAGGACGGCGAGACTCGGGTGTATCCCGTGTACTCAAAGCCTGCTTGGTGGTTCCCGACTAAGATGAAGCGATACATCCGGGATCACGCCATTAACCGGGGAACGTTAGATGACCTCACGAAAGAAGCCGCAAGAACCGTCGAAACTCCTAACAGAAGATTCCGACGCACTGGAGGTGGACACATCGAACGGGCAGCGCGTGCTGAAGCGGCCCGCTGGCGTCGTAAACGCAAACGACAGGCCGCTTCACCCGACGAAGGAACAGATAGACGAAAGTCTGAAAAGAAAGAAGAGGCGTAGGTAAAGGGTCACTCCCCCTCAGATTAAACGACGTTTAATCGGAGAATCGTATGAGCGAGTCTGAGTACAAGCTGAACGAGGTATATCAAACCATACAGGGCGAAGGCGCACACGCCGGAACCCCTGTTATTATGGTGCGCTTTGCGCGATGCAACTTGAAGTGTGCTTGGTGTGACACCGACTATTCCGGCAAGTTCAGCGCCGATGCGGATCAGTTGGTAGACTTGTGTGTTAAGTACAAGCCTGTGAATAATATCGTGTTCACCGGCGGCGAGCCTGCGCTGCAAGTGGACTTGACTTTGTTGCGCAGGTTAAAGTCGTGTGGGTTCCAGTGTGCGATAGAGACTAATGGAACTGTGCCGCTTTCCGGGATGGGATTCGACTGGATAACGGTCAGCCCTAAACCGCAAGAGAAGGGATTCGAGCTGCGTCAGACGTACGGAGACGAACTGAAGTTGATCTACCCCTACATTGGCGGATCGCTCAAGAAGTGGGAGGGTATGGACTTCGACCATCTCTTCTTGCAGCCGTGCGACGACGCAGACTTCCCCAAACACGTCAAAGAAGTCATCGACCTTTGTTATGCCAATCCCCGTTGGCGTCTATCCCTTCAAACACACAAGTTAATCGGTATACGTTAGGGAGGTTGTCATGTCCAATATATCTGCCAGGGCGCGACAGGACCTCTCCGCGCGGGCAATGCTGTTTGACGAGGAATGTCCCGAGGTCGTTGTTCCTTCGATGTCTCAAGATCGCTTGCGCTTTTGGTCTTGGATGCTTTCGGCATACGGGGAGGCACAGGGCGTAAGCCGCACCCTCGAAGTTAGCTCCAAGGAAAAGCTACACGAGTACCGCTACACGGGAGAAGTAGTGCTTCCGTTCTCAGGTGGCTTGGAGTCCACCTATCTCGCTGCCGCCTTTCCGCACGTCCATCGTATTTCTCTTGATTATCTTCCCAACTTCGACGGTGTGTTGGAGTATGAAGTGTTCGACTATTGGATGGAGAGTTATATGGAAGGTGGAGTCCCGGCTTTGTTGGCCGGGCTTGGCTACAGCACGGTTATTATGGGGAATGAGTGGCGCTTTGGACTAGGCGACCTCCCGGAAGCGAATGCGGAGTTTTGCGCTCGTTGGTTTGAGTACAGCGGGCAGACTGTCATCATGCCGTTGCTCGGCATGACTAAGGACGAGATAGCCGTGGCGCTGGCGCGGCTGCGCCCCGACTGGTACTCGCGTATTATTTCTTGCATCAAGACAAAGGACCGCCGCGAGATTGATTGTTGGTGTGGGCGTTGCGCTAAGTGCCAAGTCGCGTGGCATACCGCGCAGGCAATTGGGCGCCCGTTGCCGTTCTCTTTGCGCAAGAAGGGCATTGGAGATGATTATTGGTCTGAACGCTACAGAGAACATTTGTCCGACACCTACGACTACGAGATAGACTGATGGACGTTACCGCTATTATTCTTACGTGCAATGACCCTGTGCGTCTCAACGCCTGCGTTTGGAGCGTGGCGTTGCAGACCGCGAGCGCCCGCTTGCGCGAAATCTTGATTGTGAACACGGGCGCTTGGGTAGCCAGTAACATAGGTGCGTCCCTCGACATCATATCGGAGATAATTCCAGTTACGCTTACGCGTGTAGCTAACGGGACGCTGGGCGCGGTCCATGCCAGCGCCTTCGCAATCGCCGCAGGTAAGATAGACACGCCGTACGTTTGGTTCTTTCAGGACGACGCCGTAGCGGACTACCTATGCCTGGAGACTCTGTTGAAGGCCGATGTTGCTGCTGCTGTTCCTGTCAACGTGTATCCCGACTTCGCGCCGTCTGATGATGTTGAACGACAGCAGTTACCGCAACAGGTTAGCGGTATCAGTGGTGTCAGCGCCAGCAAAGAGGGGAAGCCGTTACGCGGGCCGATCTTGGGAATCCTGTTTGAGTCCTCCGCGCTGGTAGACTTGGCGACGACGGTGCAGCCGCTAACGATGGGAATTGACGAGGCTATGTGTCGTGTCTTACGTCCCACGTCCGTTCCCGGTGCTGGCGTTTTTCATACGCGCCCGGAAAACCCACACTGGGATCGGATAGTTCCTCTTGTAACGGATTACATTTCAAGTAAAGAACCCCCCAGGTAAAGTAATATGCCTATTATCGTTATTGCGCATCCCGACGACGAGTTGGTCGGGGCTTATAAGCTGTTGACTGAACGTAAAGAGGCGGCTGCGGTAATCCTGGCAAACGCTAGTGACGATATGCGCATTGCGGAGTCTGTCGCGCTTTGCGATTACCTCAGCGCATTGGATACAGAGCATCCGGTGGACTTCTTTGTGAACCTGGAGCACTTTAACACTCTGAGCCGAAACGAGGCGCATGGCGCGTACGGTGACGCCGTGTACCTGCCGTCGCCTACGGATACGCATAAAGAGCATCAAGCGGCGATGACCGTGGGATTAGGCTCGTTTGGATTCGGCGGTGTTGCTTTGTGGGAGTACAGCATCGAAAAGAATGCGCCGTATGTGTCTCCGCTGGACGGTGAGTCGATAGAGAAAAAGCGGGCGTTGTTCTTACGATTCTTTCCGTCGCAGGTATGCGAACTTACTGACCCGAAGTATACACTATTCGAGGGATACGCGCCGTTCGCTCCCCCGGACATCACGGTTACGTTCCGCCAGGAAGGGTTCCACTGTTGGGAGGACGCCCCCGATTCGCACGCGTATTTGCGTGATATGCACCGGCACGTTTTTCATGTGTCTCTGACCCTTCGGAGTCTCAAACATCACAACCGCGACTTGGAGTTCTTTGCCGTGCAGAAGATCGCGCGGCACGCATTCGAGCGGATTGTTATGGACGGCGGGTCGTGCGAATCGCTCGCGCGTCGTTTGGCGATAGAGATGCGCGTACAGTACAAACTACCTGTCCGCGTCGAAGTCTGGGAGGACGGCGAGAACGGGGCGTCCGTGGAGGTATAACGTGCGATACTTTCTCGTTGACGAAAACTACAACGTGGTGCTGGCGCTTATCGACGGGGAGGTATGGCTCCGAGAAGGCGAGTGTAAACAGTGCGGGAAGTGCTGCGTCGCGTTACATCCCGAGAACGCCGGCGCCGACGGTATGTGTAAGTACCTCGTCGATAACAAGTGTTCTTTGCACGATTCCGCAAAACCCCCGCATTGCCGTATGAGTCCAATGTTGCCTAAGCTACACGATCACATTCCCGAATGTGGGTACAGATGGAGTAAAGTAAAATGACTGTATTCGTATTACCTATCGAGCCTTTGGAAGAGCGTTACACTAGCGTATGGTATAGCTGGCTCCCCGAGACGTTCCGGGAGCATATAGGCCCGGTTGAAGTCATCGACGGCGAGCCGCTTACGCCGTATGTGAAGGTAGGAGCCTTTCTCGACATCAACTCGACCTTGCATTACAAGGCGTCGCAGTTGCAGAAAGTCGCCAAGCTGTTCAACGACGGCACGGTAAAGAGCGGCGACCTGTTCTTTATTGCGGACATCGAGTTCTGGGGGATGGAGTCGATACGCTACCTCGCGCGGCTACAAGGTATAGACATCGGCATTGCGGGCTTCTTGCACGCTGCGAGTTATACGCGGGGCGACTTCATGGCGCCGATGAGCGACATAGGTACGCACGTCGAGCCTGCGTGGATCGCGGCTTGCGACGTTGTTTTCGTGGGGTCTTACTATCACAGGCAGCAAGTTATCCGACATCGCTTGGTGTCTCGGGACTCCAACTTGACGCGGAAGATCGTCGTCACGGGCAACCCCTGGCGCACGACCGAGGCTATAAACCTTGTGGGAGGCTTGAACCTAAACGCGGGGCGTCCGATAGACGTGCTGTTCCCGCATCGCCCCGACCTTGAAAAGCGCCCCGGCGACTTTGCGGAATGGATTGCGCACTACATAAACGAGTGCGGTCCTCTCAAGGTCGCCTTCACTACGGGGCGCCCTGAGTATCGCACGACTAACGACGCCGACGGTTTGCGTAAGATTCACCAACTACGCGAGGCCCACGGCGCGGAGATTCACACTAACTGCGACCGGCGTACGTTCTACTCCCTCTTGCGCAATTCAAAGGTTGTCGTGTCAACGGCAATCGAGGAAAACTTTGGATATGCGATGGTCGAAGGCATGGCGCAAGGTGCGCTCCCTCTTATGCCCAAGGACTTCTCGTATCCTCACTTGGTAGACGGGCGGGAGACTTTCCTGTACGCCCCCGGAGACATCAACAGCTTCAACTCGACTTTGCATCGGCTGTTGAACCCGGACATCGATCACGAGCGTTATTGGGTCGTCAACAACGCACGTCGATTCGATAACGCTGAAATGAACATGGTGAGAGAGTTGAAAAAGCTATGCTCTACTATCCAGTCGTAACGGAACACGCCGGCCCCCCGGTACTTGGTGCATTTGCTCCCTGGCGTTGCCGTTTGCTGTTTACGGCGTACCCCTTCGTGACTGGAGAGAAGCCCGTCTCGTTGCTTGTGCATCTCTTGAAGACCTTCGGCAATCTCCCGATGCTCTGTGACTCGGGGTTGTTTACGCTTCGGAGTTTATTCAAGGGAACCCTGAAGGACTCAGACCTTATAGACTACACCAAGCGTTACGTGCGGCTGATACGTAGTGTTCGTTACACGCAGCCGTTGATCGAGATGGACGTACACCACATCATGCAGCGCGATGATACTTTGCAACGTTGCCGCGACATGTTCGATCCCATCGCCGACCAGACGTTATACGTGTATCGCGGGTCAACGGAAGAAGCCGATGTGTTTGTACGCATGGTGCGCGAGCACAGGCGCATCGCCCTGGCGTACGGTGAATTGACGGACTTCCACTCCGAGGGGCGTAAGATGTGGTCGGGGACGCCGTTCCCCAAGTTGCACCATCCCTTTCATCTTGGCCCTAAGCGTGTCTTGCGCTGGTTGACAACTCAAGCGGGTGATGCTTTGCACGGCACGCACATACACCTGTTAGGGCATACGGAGGAATGGTTAGCCAGCTTCCCCGATAATTTCTCTTGTGACTCGGCATCGTGGTCGGCCTTTATGTATTGGGGCGCGACGTTGACAGGGACCCCTTGGGAAGTTACTTATCGGGACAAGCAATTCCACGCAACTAATGGTGTAATGCGCGAAGTCCTCAAGCATACCCCCGCGATGATTCGAGAGTATAAAGCGTCTCCTGAACATAAAGGGACCGACGTTCGTGTGAAGTATACACAGATGCTTGCCGCTGGGCTTCGGTCGTCGTTGCTTTGGTGGGAGTCTCTACGTAAAAAGTACCGGGGCGACGGCGACGGCCCTTTCGACCCGGCTGACTGGGGAGTTAAACATGGCGAAGAAAAAGAAGAAGAAAAAGTCCCCTCGCGCAAAAGGAAAGGCAAGCGCGGTCGCAACCTTTCCCGGCGAAATAAAGGACGTGCCGATAGGCCGCGTGCGTCCTAATACCTTCAACTACAACACCCAGACGACTTTCGTCCAGGAGAAGCTGCGAGAGAGTATCCGCGAGTTCGGGTTCGTTGACCCTATTGACGTGCGTTCCGGCGACGAGGACGGCGCGTTTACCGAGAATGGCGAGCCGTATTATGAGATCATCGGCGGAGAGCACCGTTGGATAGCCGCGAAGGCGGAAGGCTTAACTGAGGTCCGTATCAACGACCTGGGCTTAATGGACGACGACACCGCCAAGAAGCTGTGTATCGTCCTTAACGAGACGAAGGGCAAGCCCGACGAGGAACGGCTGGCGGGGATCATCTCGGACCTCAATAGCCGCTCGGTCGATCTTTCTGTACTTCCCTACGATCAGTCAACGCTCGACGCCTACTGCTCGATGCACGGTGACATCGATTGGGAAGAGTTCAATAAGGGCGGTAAGGGCGAGGTCGGCGATGAGGACGAAGAGGACGAGGAAGAAGATGAGCCGGAAGTAAACGACGTTTATTCGTTGCTTGACTTCGACTCGATGGACGAGGATGATGAATCCGAGTTTATCGAGATGTACCAGGAGTTTATGGAATCTGCTGGCGTCAGCCAGAACAAACCCTGGCGCGGTATCGAAGTTGCCGTTCGATTCTACATGGAGAGCATGGACGATGACCGTAAAGCCGTTCGACCCGTACGCCGTGATGGACGCGACAAGAAAACTAATCGAAGCCGTCGGCGAGGACGTTGACCGGGAGGGGTTGAAGGAAACTCCCGCGCGAGTAGCGGCGGCTTACGGGACGCTGTTGCGGGGTTACGAACAGGACCCCAAGGACATCCTCTCGCGTACGTTCAAGGACAAGTCCTACGATCAGATGGTGTTCTTGAAAGACATCGAGTTCTTCTCGCTGTGCGAGCATCACCTTATCCCGTTCTTCGGTCGTGCTCACATTGCGTACATCCCCACGGACGGCAAGGTTGTCGGTATTTCAAAGCTGGCGCGTCTTGTCGATTGTTTCGCCTGCCGCTTCCAGATTCAAGAACGTATGACGGTGCAGATCGCCGACGCTATCGTAAAGAGTTTGAGTCCGCATACCGCCGTAACCGTCGAGGCCGTCCACCTGTGTATGCGGGCGCGGGGCGTCGGCAAACAAAACTCGGTTATGCGCACGCAGGCTATTCGGGGAGTCTTTGAGGAGGACGCGGTGCGCGTGGAGTATCTACAGGCGCTACCTCCGTCGTTATCCTTGTAAAATATTTCCCTTGACGTGATTATAGGGGTTTGTTATAATACGCTCTATCGCAGGAACGTGTTCCCTCCCCCTTTGGTGTAGAAAATGACGCGCATCGTTTACCGGGACGTGTTAGTTAGTCAGTATGGTACTTTGACTATGCGACTACACATTGCACGCGACGAGTTGAATTGGATCGTCATCAAGAAGTACCGATACGAGGACAGCACCAAGAATACGACTCTTGAGTTTTTCTATCCCTCGCTTACGGCTTTGTTGTACGGTCTGTGGAAGAACCTATTGTTCGATATGCCGCCTATCTACAGTCTCGACGAAGGCGCCGCGTTGGAGGAAATCACAGAGACGATCTACAAGATGCACCGCGAGGCGCTTACCGCTATTGACACTGTATCGAGGCGGCTGGGCGCTGGCCCGTTGCAGTTGCCCGCTAACTGGGAGACTAACCCGCAGGAGCGTCCTACCAAGCGTGAGGCGTTGCTGCAGGCACGGGAGAAAAGATTGCGGGAGATTGCGTTAGGTACGCCTGGAAAATAATAAACGACGTTTAATCATGGAAAAACACTTGTCCATTGCCAACGGTATCGCCAATCGGATGTTTGGCTACCCTCGCTTGCGGGATGTGCAAGCCCAAGTCATCGACTCGGTGACGAAGGGCAAGGACGTCCTACACGTCGCGCCCACCGGGAGCGGGAAGTCGGCCCCCTGGCAGATCCTCTCGCTCTTGCGTAAGGGAGTGACGTTGGTGTTCTCGCCTTTGATTGCGTTGATGAAGGACCAAGTGGATTTCTTACGTACTCACGGCGTCAAGGCCGCACGTATAACCCATGATCTTTCCCCGCATAGCCAGGACAAGATACTCAAGCGGCTCCCTCGGTACGACATCGTATACGTCGCCCCGGAGCGTTTGAAGAACCTCGCGTTCCGCCGCGCTATCAAGAAGTCTAAGGTAGCCACGATAATCGTGGACGAGGCTCATATCCTCTACAAGTGGGGTTTAGACTTCAGGCCGTCCTATGCGGGCATCGGTGAGTTCCGGGACTCTCTTAAACATAGCGTGCCTGTAGTGGCTTGCACAGCGACCGCCGACTACTTTGTCGAGAAGCACGTTGCTAAAGTGCTGGGGATGAGTGGCTACACGCGGCTGGTTGCGCCCCCCGACCGGCCTAATCTTCACTTTACGTCCACGCGGGATATTACCGAGAGGAGTGTTGCGCACTTCGTTGAGGACGCGGTGGACCAAGACGGCGTGGCTATCGTCTATTGCTCGACGCGCAAAGCAACCGAGTCCTTAGCCGCGCGAATGCGTTCGTACAAGCTGGAAGCCCGCCACTACCACGGCGGGATGGAGGGGGACGAACGAACGGAAGTCCAGGACGAGTTTATGGGCGGCGACCTCAACGTAGTCGTGGCGACTAATGCTTTCGGCTTGGGTATCGACAAGCCAAACGTACGGGCGGTGATTCACTGGCACATGCCGCCGACTGTGTTTGACTACGTACAGGAAGCCGGTAGAGCCGGTAGAGACGGCGCCCCCGCTGAGTGCTGTTTGAACGTATCGGGAGAAGGTAAGCGATTGCAATCTTTCTTCTCGATGTTGCGCAATCCAGAATGGTATATTTATGACTATCTTTGGGATTGGGTGTCGCGCCTGAAGGTAGGGAAGTCAGCTAAGACTTCTATAACGGCGCTGGGAAAGATCGGGCATACTAACCCCAAGTTCCCAGACCGGGCGCTGACCGCGCTAAACTTCATGGAGTTTAACGGCGGCGTGAAGGTGCAGCCGGGAGTAAAGGTATACGAGTTGCCAATTGTTAATCGGGAATTGGTGATGGAGTACGCCGACGAGTTCCCTGGATTTTCGTTCCCGCGAAAAGGCGTCGTTCGTATCATTGTTACCCCTGACATTCCTAACTCAGTCGATGATATGATACAGGACAAGGCCGTGCGGTATGTTCCGCCACGGGAAGAGTTGAGAGTAAAGCGTACAGGTATTCGTTGTCCGGTGACGCAAGCGGACGTAGAGGACAAGAAGGAACGCGATAGGGTAGGCATGGAGCAACTACTGGCGTTCGCTACGGCACAGGACAAGACCGCGTATATCAGGAGAGTTTTCCTCTGATGTCCACTGTGTATAACCTGGGACTGAATAGTTTGACTGATGGGATGATCGCCATGCTGCAGCAGTCTGGCATGGTGACTCCTGCCACGAAGGATATCGTTACTAGGCCCGTACTACCGATCATACGTTGGGACGATGAACCGTTGCAAGTCAGACGCGCCGTCGTCAATACGTTGGATAAGATCGAGTTCGAGGAAGGTGATGTATGTGTGATAAGCGCACCTTCTGACGTGGCGGCTTACGTGGCCCTGTGGTTCAATCAACGCCGCGCGGAGGGAGGATTGACGCCTTTGCTTATAACCCCTTTAGGCCGGTTTGATCCTGTCCAGAAGGAATACGTCGTCCGCTGCTTTCGTGAAGTGGTGTTTGACGACAAACCTGACAGGGAGCCGTGTCACATTCTGTGAGTTTGTTATGAACTTCCACTACCACGCAGCACAACTACTATCCGGGGAACTGGATTGGGAGCGTGAAGCCGACGCCGAATATGCGTGCGTCGAACAGAAGCGCGGTGGGAAGACCTTTGTGTATCACTTCCGCCGCAGCTTTGTTGGCGTTAGTCTGAATCCGGTGGATATTCAGACGTTCCACAATACGCGTATCGTTCCTGGCAAGAACATCTCTCGGTGGAAATCGTGCGAGGTCCGCGCGAACGGCTTCCGTTATTGTGTATTGGTCGTGGAAAATCTCCCGTTGAACGCGCTCACTTGTGAAGCGTGCGGTCGTAACGTTTCGCCTGGGCGCGACTCTGTTTGTCCTGAGTGCGGCTACTCGCTCTGTCCGGGTTGCCTGCGCTAACAACTAATTGGAGTTACCATCGTGGCACACAGCGAACATTCGCTTGAGGTCTATCGTCGCCATTACTATCTCCGCGATAACGAAGGGCAGTTCCTGGAGGATTCACCACAGCAAGTCAATCAACGAGTCGCCAACTGGTTTATAGAGATGACGGCGACTGATGCGCCGTCGTTGCTGAACTACGTTACAGGTACTCCGTCCGAGGAATTGATTAAGCTACAGAACAACCAGCAATTCCTCTTCAACTCACCCATCTACTACAACGCTATCCCCACTAAAAACTATCCACAGTTCGCCGCGCTTAAACGACCGCGAGGAATCACCGTCGCGTGCTTTGTAGGTGACTTGCAGGACAGTATGGACTCTATCAGCCGTCACGCCGATAGGTTCCTGCGTATTTTCAAGCAAGGCGCCGGGATTGGCGTCAACTTGAATCTACGACCCTCGGGGGCGTCGGTGGGGGACGGCGGGCTGCATAACGTTGGCGAGACAGGTTCGGCTGATGGCCTGTTGCTGGGATCATCGGGGGCGATGTCCTACGCTCGCTTTTTTAACTACATAGGCGAGACGGTGCGCAGCGGCGGTCGGCGTCGAGCGGCGATCATGTTCATTATGAACGATACGCACCCCGACTTGTTGGAGTTCATCTCTTGTAAGGACCCCGAAGGCGACATGCGGAAGCACTACGAGTGCGCCAACCTGTCTGTTGCCGTGAGTGACGCCTTTATCATCGCAGCCGGGGAGCACGCCGATTGGTCGTTGCGTTGGCAAGACAAAACGTGGTCCACGCACCACGCCGCTGAAATCCTGGAGGAAATAGCGTACCATGCTTGGAAGGGCGGGTGTCCTGGCATGTTCTTTATCGACACGGCCAACAGATACAACACGACGCCGTTGTTAGGGAAGATCGTCTGTACTAACCCCTGCGGCGAAATTCCGTTGCCGCCGTCAATGGCGTGTAACTTAGGTTCGTTGAATCTGTACAAGTTGCTGGGTGGCGTCACGCACGGCTCCAGTCGCGAAATCTTACATAACGCGGTAAACACTGTGATGCCGTTCCTGGACGCCAATATTGACCTGACTGTATACCCTGATGCGGCGTTTAGGGAAAACAGTCTCGCCGCCCGCCCGACGGGGCTGGGTATTATGGGGTTGGGCGAGTTGTTGTACGCCAAGGGTATGCGTTACGGGTCTGACGAAGCAATCACGTTGACGGCTGAGATCATGGAGGAAATCACGCTCTCGGCTTATGAGTGGTCTGTGGGAGTGTGCGCGGACGACTGTATGGACGGTTGGCGACTGGAGCCGTGTCCCGCGTCGCAAGAGCCGGACAACGTGGATGCAATGGTGTCGGTGTTGGCACGTATGCGGGACGCCTCGAAGAAGTACGGTGCCACGAATTATGGACGTTGGCAGCGATTGATTGCGGACGTGAGGCAACAGGGCGCCTACCGTAATTCTTACGTGACGTGTATCGCTCCCACGGGCAACACCGGCGTTGCGGGAGATGCTATCTCTGGGAGCGGGGAGCCGGTATACGGGCTTACGTACACGCGTACGCTCGTCCACGACACCGACAAGCGCCAGATGGAGTTCGTTGATCCCGAGTTGCTGCAGGCGGTACGCGGGCTTACTAATCGAGACGAAGTGCTGGCTGCGATAGCCGATAACGGCGGTAGCGTGCAGGGACTCCCCAACGTCCCCGTGAATATTCGAGACACGTTCGTCACCGCGCCTGACTTGCACTACCTGGAACGCTTGAAGATGCAAGCGGCGATGCAATCCTTCACCAGCTTGGCTATATCCTCGACACTCAACTTGCCGGAAGAAACCGAGGTAGACGACATCATCGACATATTCGTAGGTGCGCACGCGCTGGGGTTGAAAGGCGTTACGGTGTTCCGCGACGAGTGTCTGGAGCCTTACGGGACTAAGACGCCGTTGTCGCACAGTAAGACCGACGAGAAGTGCGACTCCAAGACCCGCCAGTTCAAGGTGGCGGATACGCGTTACGCTGTGCGGCGTATATTCACGCAACCGGAGCGTATGCCTAGTGAGACGTTCCAGTACGTGCTGTCGAGCGGTGTTGAGCACTACAAGCTGTATATCACTATCGGCGAGGACCCGGAGACTATCGGGAAGCGGGAGAGCGCCCGCCCCACCCAGCCGGGACACCAATGCGGTACAGGAAGGCCCGTAGCCGTGTTCCTGGCGTGCGGTGATTCGGGGGATACTGTCAATTCGCTAACGACGGGGATCGCCAAGCTGATTAGCGGGTGGCTACAGGACGGCGCCCCGATTCAGGAAGTCATACGCAAGATCAAGGGCCTGCGCGGTGCGACGCAAAGCCGCGTGCGTCTGATGCCCGACGACGAGAAGTCCATCATTGTGTTCAGTATCCCGGATGTGATCGGGCGGTTGTTGGAGCGGTTGTACGTTTCCGGTCACACTATCGTTGAACTGCCTAATGCCGCGTATTGCCCCGAGTGCAGCAACAAAACGTTTGTGTTTGAGGCTGGGTGTTGGCAATGTAAGAACCCCCGTTGTAAATTCATGCTCTGCGAGTGAGGCTCCTATGTTAGAGATTCCTGTATCAGACGGTCACGACGACGTGGTTATCCATAACGACGTTGGCGTGTTCGATTCCGTAGAGTGGGCGTTCTACGTCTCCGCGCATCGCGCGGTGCCTGTGTACGGTGGCGACATGGACGGCTTCCACTTGGAACTGCACGAGATGTTAGTGCCGCCCCTGGACCCTGACGAGAACCCGCACGCCACGCAGGAACTCGTGTCGTCCATCCGTAAAGTACGGCGCCGCGCGGAGGTAAAGAACAAGCGTCAGGACTTGACGCGATTCAAGAGAAGGGGTAGCCGGGATGTCCCGGCTCCGATTATTAAAGAAAACAAGTCAGGTATAGACGTGGAAAAGCTGAAGCGTGATTTTGCGCTGGACGACGGTACGTCGTATACCTCTAAGCTGGCCGCGTTGCGCAAGAAACGCTTTAAGGGATAAGGTCATGGGTAAACGCGGGGATGCTGTTAGGCGCAAGCTGCTAGGACTGTCTACGCGTAACGTGCGCAAGGTTACGCGTAAGAGGGAAGTCCTGTCGAAGCGAGGGCGCGGCTACGTCGTCAAGACCCAATACGACACCGTAGAGGAAGCGGAGAGCATCAACCCCGCCGTCGCTCGTAAGATAACTGAGTGCTTAGGCCAAACCCGTAAGCGTATATCTGACATCGATCTTTCCTTCCTTTGGCGCATGGATCGGTTCCACGTTCGCCCTAAGAAGCCGATTAAAGACAAAGCGGACGTGGCTCAGGTAAACTATCTGCACGAAAAGTACGTTGTAATACCCAAACGTCGAGTAAACGTCGTTTAATCCTGTACACGGAGGTATGTATCATGTTTGACTTCTTCCCGCCCGATGATCTGTGCATTGCTATTGCTGGGATCGTGCTTGTTATCGTGACCAGCGTCTTGTTGGGGAAATCTATATGCTGGGCGATAGACCGGCGCGTATACAAGAAGGCGATCAAGCAAGCGCGACTGCGTATCGACCCGGAATGGCTCGACAACGAGCGCCGCGCACGCGCACGCTTTCTCAAGGACCTCGCCGTCGAGCGCACTGGCGCAGTACGATCCAAGGTTGAAGTCGAACGCTGTTCTGTAGCGTACCAATGTCCTAATGCTTCTAACCTGGAGGACTACTTTGGGTACGACGCAAAGTTATCTATACGTGACTGCGCCATAACTTGCGCCGAGGACGGCACGGCGATTATTCGCCCGGCTCGCCCGGCAGGAAGGGTAGTAGTCGGGTCGGCGCGGTACGGAAAGGTGCGCCAGTGCGTCCAGGAAGGGTATCCGCCTTCCCGGAAATCTGTCCTCGATGAAGCGATGGAGGAGATAGAGAATCTTGACCTCCGCGGAATAGAGAAAAAGGAAGCCAAGAACACCTTCAAGGACTTCCTGCAGTTCTCAGTTGACTTTCGTCGGGACGTCCTGGACGGTGTGAAAGAGCACTACAAGGCGCTGGAGAAGAAGTACCGCGAGGCTGCCGAGCGTGTGTTGGTACTGGAGACTGAGTTGGCTCGCGAGCGCGGTCGCCGCATCGAGAAACCGTTACGTGTTTTCAAGGACTGTAAGATCGATCTCACTCCGCGAGAAATAGGTCCTCGTCCGAGAGAGGTAGGGCCGCGAGAGGTCTGCACTGTTGCCGATAAGATCGCGTTGGAGCCGGATCGTCTCAATGCCCTTGCGGAACGTCTGTACCAGATCGAGACGTATCTGGACATGCCGGGCAACGCGGGTACTGTTCCATACACGCATACGTTTAAGGAATAATTTCCTTAACGCGACTCTAGTGGTTTAGTATAATATAGAACATGGAAGTACAGTATAACTCTCTAACTATTGGAGGTAGCATGGACAACCAAGAAGGACACGGGCGCAAACCCGCCGACTTGATCGTTACTCCCTGGGTTATCGCTGACGCCGAGCCGTGGACGTTCGCTCAGTTCTCCAATATACTCAGCGAAGTATTCCATCAGGTGAACGGAGGTAAGGGGCGTAAGCGTCACGGCATCGACGGCAAAGGCGAGTTATTGAATCTTGACGCCCAGCCGTGGGCGGTTATCTCGAAGAACCTGGGGACTCCCGCCTTCTGTGAGGGACAAGCCCTCAAGAAGTTAATGGAAGCGACTGCTCGCGCCGGTCGCGACGACATTACAAGCGAGTCTTACGAGCGCGAGATGATAGGCGCGATGGTGTACATCGTCTTCTCTTTGATGTACCGGCGCAACACGAAAGATGCCCCGAAGAAAGAGACGTAGCGAGCTAACTATGATCGACTGGTTGAAGGGATGGTTCAATCGCATATTCTTTCCCGCTCACATGTACTTGTACGTGCAAATGAGCCGGTTGCCGTCGTTGCACGATGCGCGGGCGAAGAAGGCGATGGTAGTAGAGGAAAGGGTGTTCGAGCGTTGGGCGGGCGTTGCGTCAGTCGCCTTCTCGACGATCCAGGGATTAGATTATCCCTTCATCATCTTTAGCTCTCGCGAGATTGACTGCGTGGTCGCTAAGGAAGTGTGTAAGGACTTGGCACTCGCTGCGGTATCTGGCGCCCGTCTTAAACGACGGGAACGTATCCGCCAACAGGTTCCGCCGACTCGCCGTACTCCCGCTATTCTTACATAGTTGCTGCACGTCCCCGCAGCACAGGCACGCCTCTTGTAGATTAGCCACCTACGTAATGGGAGGCGTGCCGCCAACTTTCTTATTAAGGTTAAGGTCATGGCCCAAACAACTGAGTCTACTATTCCTACCAAGGCTGACGAACGAGACTTTCGTTGGTATAGTGTTTTGCTGTCAACCACGCAATCGACTACCGCCAAGACTGGCGAGTATCGATTGGAGGGCGCGGTGCTCGCGGGGCGCCAGATAAAGCAAGCCGCCTTCAAAAAGCGTGACGACGGTACGCTCTTTTGCTTCGTTGAATATGTTGACGGATCGCAGGAGTACATGTTCTGGGGTGCGCGAAAGCAAGACTTCGTTCGCGGTCGCGCTTCCCCCGACACGCCGTTTGTAAAGCCTGGAGATGACCCGCTAGAAGTCATCGAGTAGGCACCTTAACTGATTCGTATAAACTGGCGCGGCGATTCTAGCGCCGACGCCTGAGAATAGAAATGGACGTTATCAAAAGTGACCAAGCAACTGTTGACGTTGAGGAGTTTGAGGCTCGCGGCATAGTTGTCATAGATAGGTGTCCCCACTGCGACGAGGTGATGTCGCAGGACCTGCAATACTTCCCGCTATCAATGCCTGTGCGTTGTAGCGAGCCGCAAACCTACGAGTTCTTTTGTACTGAGTGCAACGCCGAGTGGACCCGGCAGTTGCAGGTTGAAGTGACGATCAAGCCATGCACGTAAGCAACAACGACTTACAGGTTATCTTGCGCGTGCTCCGTGAGCGTCCCGACGGTCTAACCGTTACGGCAATTGCTCGTGAGGCTTACAACGCGCACCTGTATGACGTGCAAACGTCGTTGCTGGCTGCGTTGGCTTTCCTGGAGGACCAGAAGTTAGTGTGTCGGCGCGGGCCTATCCCGCCGAAAGAAGCCTTTTACTTTCGACCGACGTTCTATCTATCGTCCTTCAACTAGGAGGGTGTTATGTTTGGGCATATATCAAAGCGGGGAGCGTTGAAGGGAACCTTCTTTACGAAGCCCCTAAGACGCTTCGTCGATCATCTTCTCGCGCTGTTGCGTTTGGGTCCCCGCGTCTACTACGTGAGCTACGGATTCAAGCACGCCGCACCGCGAGGGTCCCGTCGTTATCCCTTCCCCAGCACTTACGACGTAGCAAAGCTGTTGCCGCCGGGGAAGGTCGGCGTTGTTTATATTATCAGTCCGCAACTGAATCAGCCCCCTAAGATGGTGCGGACACTGTTCAGGAGTGACATAGGTCGTTGACTTACCGAGTGCGCTCACTTCAAACTGTGACTACTTGATAGACTCACCAAGCGGTATGAGCCGTACCGTTATCCGCACGAGCCTGTCTTGAAGCCTGCCACCGCCGCGCACGTCGGAAGATCACCCTCGGTGGCCGCAAAGGGCTGCCGAGGGCGGTCGCCCACATAACAAGGGCCTCGATTGCATTCAGGAAGGCGTGCAGAGTGCCATTTCCTGCTTCGATTTAGGCCGTTTAGGCTTCCAGGCATAGGATATAGCCAGGAAGTGCTTTCCAAGTCCAAACCCCTTAGTAAACGACGTTTAATCATGCCTGAGTTCGACCTTGACAACATCTTTATGTATCACCCGCCGAAGGACGACGATACAGTTAAAACGTATCAGGTACTCCGGGAAGCCGCCAAAGAGTTTGCGTCGATCATCATCGAGCACACCCCGGCGGGCGCCGATCAGTCAGCCGCAATTCGCAAAGTGCGTGAGGCGGTAATGACGGCCAACGCGGCGGTTGCCCTGGAAGGGAGGTTGCACAAGGATTAGTATATAATGCTGGGGAGTCCAGCAGCGCTCCTCCCTGGGGTTGTGTAAGGGGGACGCCGGTTAAACGCCGGCGAGGAAAGACCCGAGATGCCTGCTCGGCCCCTGTCACGCGCTAGACTTACCTACTCCCCAGCATTTATAGCGGGATGGAGCAGTATGGCAGCTCGACAGGCTCATAACCTGTAGGTCGTTGGTTCAAATCCAACTCCCGCTACTAACCCCAGAGCGATGTTCCGTCGCTCACTCAGGGGTTGCCGCGCCCTTCGGGCGCTACTTGGACGTGATTCCAGGCACGGGTTTAGACTGATAATCTATGCGGCGTGCGCTGGAGGTTCATCCCTCCCTGGAATCATTTAATCCGGCTTAATCGTGCGGGATACTCATCACCCGCTGCGAAAGTGGGATGCGGTGCTGGTGGAGTGCGTTCTAGTAGATAAGCGAATTAGATAACTCGCTGACGATCTACCTAGTGCGTGCAGAACAGTAAGCCGGTAATTTTCTTCTGTTGAAGCGGAGCAAGGACGGGGAGTGAGAGGCGCCCCGAAGGTGCAAAGCTGAAGAAGGAAAAAACCCTGGGACTGTTGCTGGCTCTGTTCCCAGGTTGAAAAAGCTGGCGATGTTCCGTCGCCGTCAAAACACGAACCAGCCAGGGGCCTGAAAGGCACCGCCTTGGGGATAGGCTATCGCCTAACACTAACGCCCTCCCCTCAAACGAGCGGAGCAATCTTACGCCTCTCTGAGATCGAGAGCGTTAGTCCCTAACAAATATCTCCGGTGCGCGGTTGGCAACGGTGCATCGGGTTTCCAAAGTGGTCCCCTCGGGGACCGCGGGTTTATGGGAGCTATCACAGCTTCCACCCGCCGCGAAGACCAGTAAGCCGGAGTTTGGCCCCGTCGTTCAATGGTAGGACAGCAGATTTTCAGTCTGTCAACGCGAGTTCGATCCTCGCCGGGGTCATTAAGTATTCGACCTGTGCGCCACTGTTCAAAGGGAATATATCAGAGGTAAGCGCACGGTATACCGTCCGGCAGCGTTCCGTTCTTTCCGACAGCAAGCCGTCGGACCCTTTCCTGGGATGGGCGCGGCTGTATTTTCCGCAACGTATCGTGCGGGGAGTATCGCAGCTCGGTGACGGCGTATGTGTAGATACTCCACAGGCGCACAGGTCGTTCAACTTTGGAGGTCGCCATGCCTATCAGAATTATTGGAGGCAAACTAGTTGCGCGGTGCGGCTTTTGCCCGGCGTTTGTCAGGATAGACAAAGCCCTCGCGCCAGCGGACCTCAGCTTTATCACTCCCGATGAAACCGATGCGATACTGACCAGCGTCGGCTATTTCGAGTTGTCATTTCACGTAGCTAACGGGCGCGATCTTTGCGGTGTACGCGAAGTGATATGCCCGGATTGCGTACGTAACCTGAGCCGCGTGAAGTCGATTGTGCTGGCTAGAATATCTGACATGATGCGTGATAGCCTGCACAGTTGGTTTGGCCCTGTTGTTGACGATACTTAACCCGTGGGCAGTTGGGGCGTACGCGGCGTGGTAGTTTGCGTTGTTGTCATCGCATCGCTACCTCCACTATCGCGTCGGATGTGCGCCAGACTGCGGGGGGCGTAAGATAACGACCCCTTGTGGATTCCGTGCCGCTGTTGGCTTAGGGGTTATCCAAGTGTCCAGTGTACGGTTAGGGTATGACCTTCTCCCGCTGGGCCGAGAGTCCCGCTCCCTCCCACGGGTTTCAATTTAATCCCCCGTTCATTTACTACAGGAGATACCGATGTCGGACGACATGTTACGGGAAATGTGGGACATGCAGACCGAGTTGAATAAGAAAACGTTCGACTCCAACTCGGAATACCACACTGGCTGCGTCGATACTGACGGCGACGAGATTGACTACGAGACGCTGATGGAGTATGGCAAGGACCTCAAGCAGCAACTTGCTACGCACGGTAAGCTGCTTATTTCGTTCTTCGGGAGTCCGTCGCAGGTCAACGTCAACAAGTGGATTCAGCAATACACTCGCGCCATGCAGCAAGAGTGCTCCGAGTTGATGGACTCGACGAACTGGAAGTGGTGGCGTGAGAAGGTGGACAAGTTCGACCTGCAGAACATATGGGTTGAGCTAATCGACATCTGGCATTTCTTGATGTCGGCGATGCAGGTCGCGGGCATGACGCCGGAAGATTTGCACAAGATGTACATGGAGAAGAACCAAGTCAACTTCAACCGTCAGGAATCTGGGTACATCGAGAAGGACGAGAACGATTCCCGGCACTTGGCGCCGAAGGAAGATAAGCCACGCCCTACGCCGGAGATAAAAGCCGACTACGACGAGGGTATCGTGGACTTCAAGATGCCCGGCGAATAAACGTCGTTTAATCCCCTTCCTGGTACTTCCCCCACGGTAAAGTTATGCGCATCGTAAATCCATCGTGTGAGTTACTGGCTGTCACTCGTTTAATCGCCAACCCCGAACTGTCGCCCGAGTGCTTGATTGAGCAAGCGGGTCGTACTTGTTACAAGAGCGACGTCGTGAAGTGCGCCGCGTGCAACGGTACTGGTGAAATTGAAGACCGTAGTTTCGGAACGTACGGCGACTGCCTTACGTGCAAAGGCAAAGGCTACGTCGAGCGTGACTACGCCGCTGACCCTAATCCTGAATCCGCCGCCAAGTTCGTCGGTCGTATCGTGAAGCGCGGCCACGAATCAGTTATCGAGCACGCCAGCGCCACGGTACGCTTCATCACCGATCGAGGGGTAACGCACGAACTCGTTAGGCATCGTCTCGCGTCCTACTCCCAGGAAAGCACGCGATACGTCGATTATGAGAGGGACAAACACGGGAACGAAATCGCTGTGATCGAACCTCCGTTCTCCGGTAAGACTGCTCCTCTTCAAAAGGCGCAGGGGCTGGTCTGGGCAAGCGCCATGCGAGAAGCCGAGCAGAAGTACCTATCATTGCGTCAAGCTGATGCGCCCCCACAAATCGCCCGTTCGGTTCTCCCTAACAGTCTCAAGACTGAGATCGTCACGACGTTTAACATACGCGAGTGGTGTCACTTCTTCCGCTTGCGTCTAGCGAAAGCCGCCCACCCCCAGATTCGCCAGATCGCATACTTGGCGTTTACGTTGTTGCAGATCCACTTCCCGACGATCCTCGCACCGCTCGAATCCTTGGCGAAAGCCGTCGTCGAGGACCTGGAGGCGTTGACGGGGAAGGGCGCCGTGCTCCGCTTCCCACCTCCAAGCAATCCGTATCGCCCGCGTTGCGAGTGGGTGTTTGTCGATCCTGCGCCTGCGGCTCCTAGTAAGAGGTAAACATGAACGAATCAGATCGCGTAGACGAGATCGTAGGCGTTAAAGTCACCTCGCACTGTCCGCTCGAAAAGCCCGGCCCGTGCCGTATGCACCAACTGTTCGAGTGGTTGGGGAAGTGGCTCGACGAGCACCCCGCGTACTCGCTTGAGTTATCTTATAGAATGCCCGACGGCTGGTTCGTCCAGATCGACTACAATCCGCCCGTCACAGGTGTTGGCGTCAAGCGTACGCGGCAGTTCTCATGCACCCGACTCACTTTGAAGGATGCAATCCACGTTGCCATTCTGTACATCCACGAACGAAAAATATGGGCGATATAGACCTATGAAACTGAGCAACGACATTCACGTATACGTTAAGAGCATGGGTAAGATATTCCGCGTGAAGCATATTGCCCGTGACGTGGACGAGGCCAACGAGTTTTGCCTGAAGCGTAATAACCGCGATTGCGGCGTGATCGCAGAGGACAGGATTACCGGCCTGATCTTTATCGCAGAAAAGAATGCTATGACTGTACCGTCCGACGTTCTCCCCGATTGAAAACAATGCCTGAACTAAACAACAATCCGCCGTTTGAACCCCGGCGCCGTGAGGAAGTTCACTACTCGGACAAAGACCTGATGGACATGACCGAGCGTGAGCGCATCTGTCCTAGCTGTGGCGCAACAACGAAGCCACATTTAACAGGTGGATTGATGTTGATGTGCTCTTTCTGTGGCGTCGATAGTTACCCCCAAGATTGGAAGCCAACGATTATGAATCCCGAACCCTACGGGCCGCTCCCTGAGAAGCCCAAGCCCTCACCTATACGGGAACTGCCATCGCCTATGATCCAGATATTGCTCGACGTGCTGAGTATCAGGGTAAAGTGGCCCGACCCCGACGATGAGAAGGCTCTCATACGTACTGACTGCCAACTACTCCCCGGCACGCCCCCGGTGGGCGAAGGTCCGACGATAGCGGAATCCCTGGCTGTGTTGTTCGCTCGTTGCATTGCGCAGGGCGCTGGCTCCGCGCCACATGACGACTTTAAGTGGTGTGAGTACATGCGCCAAGCGTTACGCGAGGCAGGAATCTAAACGTCGTTTAATACGAAAGGCCCGAACATGATCGCTACGGTACAAGGCGTCAAGGCCCGATTCTGTAACGAAGGCTGCAAAGAATCCTTCGAGGAAGATCGCATGGCCGGTTTGATATACGGGTCATGGGAAGCCCCTGACGGCAAAGGCGTTATCGGGTGGGAGGAAGGCTCAATGGCCTATGAGGTCTGCGCGTATTGCCGCCGCGACTTATCCAAGGAACCCAACAAGGACAAACCCATCAAGCCCCCGAGGAAGAAGCGCGTGACGCGCAAACCGTGTCCCTCTTGTCAGATCATGTATATCAACGGTGTACGTTGTCACGAAATAGGCTGCCCCGAAGGCCCTTAATACAATGCCCGACTTCATCTATCTAACCACAGCGTTTACGTTTAACCCGGATAAAGGCTACGAGAACGCCCTGCGCTTGGTGTCGTCCTTGATCTGGATGTTCACGCCTGAGCAGTGCGTGTTCTATTCGCCTATAGTCCATCACCGCCCCATCGCCGATCATGCCGCAATCGAGGGAGGATACGACGACTTTTGGCACCAAATAGACAACGCCTTCATCGAACGCTTCGACGAAGTATGGGTACTACTTGACGAGGATGGAGGTTGGCGAGTCTCAAAGGGAATGATAGGCGAGATTGCTCACGCCAAGAAGCACGGAAAAACTGTGCGTTACTGGCGCTTCGCCCCCAGCATACGCCGACC
>Ga0180433_10002022_pt1 | contig 32639 bp, 31 predicted proteins | sample SS_ome_8_FD_132980 | JGI IMG/M metagenome (GOLD analysis project Ga0180433, IMG submission 132980) | Hypersaline lake sediment archaeal communities from the Salton Sea, California, USA - SS_1_D_1 metaG | ecosystem: Environmental > Aquatic > Non-marine Saline and Alkaline > Hypersaline >...
CCATCTGCACCGTCCCCGGGGATCCCATTAAGAAATTTGATACCGGTATATTTCGGGTTCGTTTTACCACTTTTACCGATGAAGATTTTCGATTCAAGATCATTCTGTATTCGAACAAAGAAGTCGCCTTCATGGAGCAGGCAGAATAGCCTCTCCTGCAGCACGATGCCGGTGCTATCTCAGTCGATACAAGGCATCGACAGGGCACCTTGTTACAGGGCGGGCCTGCTTTGCAGATACGTCTCGAAGCATGACGACTTAAAAACATTAATCTCTCCGCCCCGCTGATCATTAAAAGGGGGAAAACGGTCACGTGCGCAACAATGAAGAACTATGATGACATCGAATCGGAAGATCTCTATGACATGGCCATAGAATGGATGAAAAGCACAGACTACGATAGTGCCATTGACTGCTTGAAGAGAGCAATCAACCTCAATCCGAACTTCATATATGCCTATATCACTCTCGCCGAGATACTCGCGAAGCAGAAGAAGTATTCAGATGCCGTGCACATATTGAAAAGAGCTTCAAAAGTTGATCCGAAATTTGATCGACTGAACTATCTGATGGCCAGATACGCTTACAGGGGTGGTGATTATCCAACCGCCTTAAAATACATCACCATGGCTATAGAGAAATCTCCGCAACCGCTCTATCTGAAAAGCCAGAAGGTGATAGAGCGTGCCATGCTCCACTTTGAATAGCTTCCCCTCAGATGCAGGGCTGTAAATCATTGAGAGATACAATCGAGACAGCTCTCTTCTTGCCCACCATTCAAATCTACGCCTGCACCTTGAAAAGTATACCCTATCATCCTGTTTCAGGTAATAAAACCAAAATAGTGCTTTTTCCGTGAAAATATAAGTAAAAACATTTGACTTTTAACCGAAGGGGCAATTATTCTTTAACCCGATTGTATGTGGTGGATCTGCAAAAATTATATGGATACATTATTGCAGAGATTCCGGGTTTTAAAAACTAAGCTCACTAAAGTGTATCAGCATTTACAGTTCCGGCAATTACAAATATCATTATTACCGAGCTTCTTTCGTTGAGCACATTATCTGGTAAAATAGCTTTGCCGGATAATACATTTTATATAACAAATGAGGAGGATTTAAATGAGAAAAATCCTGTTTACAATAGTGATAATGTCTTTGCTGATGTTCACCGCAACCGGACTTCAGGCAAGAGGCATCGGTGTATACGGCGGATGGATATTTATGCAGGATGACTACGAGGATGAGGCGGTGTACGACTATGAAAACACTTACACTGTCGGCGTTCTTTTCGACATGGGCTCTTTTCTCTTCAACAGCCTGATATTCAGACCTGCCTTCGACTATGTGAGCTGCGAAGGAGATGAGGTCGATACCTGGGACAAGGAGGTATACGGGATTCACCTCGACTGGTACTGGCATTTTCTGGGTACAGGAAGCTTCTCACCCTTCCTGGGCTTCGGCGCAACTTTGAACTACTACGAGTGGGACGACAATGTAATCGATGAAGATTCAGATGCGGGTGCAGAAGTTTTCGCCGGATTCAACATCAATCTCACCGGATCCATTGTTCTGATGATACAGGGAAGATATGCATGGAACGACATCGCGAGTCGGGATGAGAACATGGGCAAGGTGCTTGCCGGTCTGATATTCAAATTCTAGCAAACAACTCTGCAACAGGCGATTGGAGAACGGGGTACGATGAAATGTGCCCCGTTCTCATATGTTCTATTCCGTAAATACCTAAAACCGAAACAGCACCTCAATATGTGTTCTTCCTTCATTGAAACTCATACTGCCGTTTGTCCTATCGCCATAGGAGAAGGGGAGTGCCGGATAATACCAGAAAGCGATCTCGATATCATCCTGCTTCAGATCGAGATAGTAGAAAATACCGGCTGAGACGAGCAGCGTAACGGCTGCTGCAATGGATATATTCTGGTAAATCCGGTATTGCTGTATCCGATTATCTCTCCGATCCTTCGCTCGCTGATAAGCGTAAAGCTCCTCCTGGGTAGGACTGTCAGGATCTTCGAACTCAAAGCGCCGAACCGATGATCTTGCATCTTCAATTTTGAGCGCATAGTAGAACCATGTGAGCAATCCACCCGTCGATCCTATCAGCGAGATGCGGAAAAGGGATCGATATGCCGTTGTCCTGCTGAAATAATACTCCCGATCACTCCCCTCTTTCAGTTGAAATTCAATCTCGCCGGAGATGAGATCGTCGGGATTAATTGATGCATAGGAGGTCACGTATCCCTTCTTCGCTATTCTGATACGGTGCATCCCTCTCCGGTGAAAAGTCAACTGCATCGGGCTGTAGCCGATAAAATGAGAATCGAGATATACTCGCGCCTTATCGGGAACGGTGGAGACCCGAACAGTCTTTTCGAGAGACGTACGCTCCTCGTTCAGCACAATGCTCATTGTCCTCCGCTCGTCGGGTGGCAGAGAAACAGTGAACTTCTCTTCCTGGAAACCGTCTTTTCGTATACGCACCTCATGCTCGCCTGCTTCAACGATAACCTCTCTGCCAGATCTCCCCCAATACCTGTCATCTACATAGAGGAGCGCTTCCGGTGGATTCGTCTCAACAGTGAGAAAGCCATACTCATGAAAGAGGGATTTTATTATCTCGCCACCAAGTATATTCAGAAAACCATTGAGATCCCTGAAACTCCCCTCGCGCTGTATATGATTTACCGTACCATATAATCTGTTATACACCGCCAGGTCTGCCGAAAGCTTCTCACCATCCTGATTGAGGGTCCCCCGAATAACCACATCAACCTCCTGACCATGAGACATTATGTCGGCAGTCAGGATATCTTCAGTGGCCACTGCAAGTGAGCCCTCAAAAACCTGCAGGGCAAGCAAACTCGAACTCCGTGGAGATATATCTTTCTCTGCATCCAGAGGAAAGGGCTTCCGCTCAAAACGTACGATGCTCCCCGGGATTCTGACCTGTTTAAAGGATAAAACGGTATCACCCAGCACGCGTGGCACAAGACGCAGTATATAGGCTCGTTCCTTCCGCACCTGTCCGTTAAAAGGAGTCATCAAAACATTCAGATTCGTTTTGACGACTCTCCTCGGTCCAATGGTGTAGGATTCTTTTTTTATAATGGAATCCGAGAATCCCGATACGGAAAAAATGGCCAGGAACGATATGACAGTAATGAAAATCTTCTTAGCCATATATGACACAGGGATTGAACAATAAATGGGAGAGCACCCTCCCCCGCTGAGGGGGAGGCTCGGGGGCGATTACTCTACACCGACAAATTCGCCTTCTTTAAACTTTCCGGTTACCTTCTTCCCATCAGCCCAGGTGTAGGTACCCTCGCCATCCATGAGGCCGTTCTTCCATTCTCCTTCATACCTGTCACCGTTTGGCCAGACATAGGTCCCTTTGCCATCTCGCATATCGGTCTTGAACATTCCGGTATACTTCGCACCGTTCGGATAGGTATACGTACCCTGTCCTTCTCTCTTATTATCTTTCCACAAACCATTATACTTTGAGCCATCATCCCACTGATACTGACCGGTACCGGATCGCTTCCCCTCCTTGAAGGCGCCAACATATTTCGAACCGCTGTCAAACTTCGTTGTGCCCTTTCCGTCAAGGCAGTCTCCTTCAACACACTCCTTTGGCTGGGTTGCACAACCGATAACAGCAAAGAAACTGATTGCAACAATAAAAACAAGAATTCGACTTGTCATTGTATCCTCCTGAATGCAATGTTTGAATTAATTAGAACAAAGATATTCAATTTTGTCAAAAAAGTTTTCAATCTTTTCGATGAGAAAAAAATCCCCGCCCTCATCCTCTCTTCAACCGCTCCCGGTCGAAATCAGCGCGCGTGAAGAGGGAATGCACTTCGACACTCATCCTTTCAATGTTCTCCCGACCGCCCTCTTCCCGATCAATGATCACAACCGCCTTGACGATCTCCAGACCCGCTTCCCTCATCTTCTCGATTGCTTTTATCGTTGATCCCCCCGTGGTAATAACATCATCGACAACAATAACCCGTTTTGCTTTTTCTACATTCCCCTCAATCCATTTCTGTGTCCCGTGCTGCTTGGGCTCCTTTCTGATTATCAGGGGGTGCAGAATCACTCCGTTTTTCAGCGCCACGAGTGAAGTCGAGAGGGATATCGGATCCGAGCCGAGCGTTAATCCGCCAATAGCGTCCATTGAAAGATCCTCGATATGGTGAAAAACGACCTCTCCGACGAGATAACACCCTTCCGGATCGAGCGTCGTCGCCTTGCAATTAAAATAATAGGGACTCTCCCTGCCGGATACCAGAACAAAGGGGGGATTCTCCCGATAGATAAAGGACTTTTCATAGAGAAGATGGAATAAGCGATCTCTGGCTTGTGTTATCTGCATATTAATTCCGCTTTCTATTATCAAGCAGCACCCTGACTGCTTGTGAATATATTTTTACCTGCTCCTATCTCTCTCTGTACTTCTTCGGCCACAGTTGAGACAACCGTTCCCATATGGATTTTTCGCTCCCCTCCTGCGAAGGTCGATAAAATATGCGATCCCTGATCGACTCGGGGAGGTATTCATCGTCAACGAAATGTCCTTTATGGTCATGAGGATAGTGATACCCCTTCCCGTATCCCATTTTTTTCATTAATTCTGTTGGAGCATTTCGCAGGTGCATCGGTATTGCAACCGAAAAATCCTCCGCCACTTCTTTTGCCTCCCGAATAGCACGATATGAAGCGTTGCTCTTGGGAGATGATGCAAGAAACGTAGCGCAGTGTGACAGGATTATTTCAGCTTCGGGCATACCGATATTCTTAACCGCAAGGAGCGCGGCGGTAGCTATGGTAAGCGCATGAGGGGAGGCATTGCCGATATCCTCAGAAGCGAAAATAACCATTCGGCGCGCAATGAATTCCGGCTCCTCTCCGGCAAGTATCATTCGTGCAAGATAGTAAACGGCAGCATTGGGATCAGATCCTCGCAGCGATTTAATAAATGCCGAAATCGTATCGTAATGCCTGTCTCCTGCCCTGTCATAATAGACGATCGTACTCGCAACAGCTTCCTGCACCTGCTCCTCGGCAATGTTACCATCATCGGATAGATAAAAAGCTGTCTCCAGGACATTGAGCATTCTTCTCGCATCACCATGAGCGAGCGCAACAATCAGCCCGGCAATCTGTTTATTGAGCTGTATCCTCCCGCTTACAACGCTATCCTCTTTTACAACCCGTTCCAGTATCTGATGAAGCTCGGATTCCGATAAGGGATAGAGCCTGAGCACTCTGGTCCGGGAAAGAAGTGGGGCAATTACCGCAAACGAAGGATTCTCAGTGGTTGCTCCCATGAGCACCACATCGCCGTTCTCAACTGCTCCCAGTACGGCGTCCTGTTGCGCTTTATTGAAGCGATGTATTTCGTCAATGAAGAGGAGCGTTTGGATTCCATCACTCCTGTTCTGCCTCCCCTTTTCAATGACTTTCCTTACCTCTGAAACTCCGGATGAGATAGCACTTAAGAAATGAGCATCCATTTCGCAGTGACTGGCGATGAGTTTTGCCAGGGTTGTCTTGCCACTCCCCGGCTCACCCCAGAGGAGAGCCGAGAACGCCTTCTTCTTGTTGAGAACCGCCTCAAGCACTCTCCCTTTTCCGAGAAGATGTTCCTGCCCGACAAAATCCTCAAGGGTCTTTGGGCGACATCGCTCTGCTAATGGAATAAGATCATCCATAAACATGTACTCGAATTAAGTATCGCCTGATGAATGCTTGCCACCTCTTAATCTTTAAAACAACCACCTGAATAATAAAAAATCCGGAAATCCCGGATTCGCATATAAGCATAAAATTCAAGAATTTTTAAATGATGAGCTCACGAATTGTTCCTATAGTCATTCGAACCCCGCGGATTGGGAGATCTCCTCGATCTGGTATGCGATTGCATCCTTCTCATCTTCTTTAATCTTCTCCGCTCCGCCTCCTCTTTTCTCCTCTTCTTCTCTTCGCTGGGCTTTTCGTAATATCTTCTCTTCTTGAGCTCCTTAAAAATACCCTCAAAAGCCATTTTCTTCTTCAACGACTTAAAAGCCCGCTCCAGATCTCCGTTCACATTTACTTCAAGTGGATGTGGCATTACTATCGATCTCCTATCCCGAAAAATTTCTGAGCAACAGTATTTATATTCCCCTTTTCTGTCAATTCAAATAACACGGAGGACTGTTCATTAATTGATACAGCCCCCCGTTTATTTCTTACGTTACTCTATATGATTTACTTGTTTATCTCCTGTTCGATAACGCTGATAACCTGTGATGCTATAGCCTGGCTCTGGGCCACCGTTTTTACTTTTTTAATATATTTTACCTTTTTATCTTTTCCAATAACTATAACAACAACATAGCCATTACAATTGCCAAGACCCCACTTCGTTTTAAGCAAACTATCGGGATCGGTGAGAGCCTTCGTATTAAACTTCTTCTCCTTGCTCCGTACCGCCATTCGGATTGCTGCATCCGGGAGCCACGTATCTTTCATGTTGACAACACCGACACCGCGATATTTCGCCCGGCTGTAATTCTTGGCTTTGATTGCATCACCAAGCGGATCAACCACATCCTTGACATCAGGATCGGTATAGAAAATGGTAATTACCTGTTGACCGAAACCGGTAATCCACGACGGATTGTCACTCGAATCACGTATCTGAACGTTGCTCAGCGTTTGTCCTACCGAAGCAGCATTAACGCTTTCGAAAAAACCTCCCATGGCCAAGCAGAGACAGGCAGTAACGATAATAAGAAAAATGCTCCTCTTCTGAGACATGATTTTGAACCTCCTTGATAAATTTCGAGAAGTGGTACTCACCTGTGATGATCACAATTCACTTAAAATATTGATAATACCGAAAATTGTCAATCAAATAAATCCGGAAATATATGGACAGCGCACCGTTTTCAGTATTGCACTCGCTCCTCCGCTCGATGGTAAAAGGACTGAAAGGACTATTTTTTTATTGACCAAACATAATTTTTAGCTTTATAGATCAATCAGTCTGTCAACTTTATGCATGTGTGAGATCAGCACTCAATCAGACCGTACTGCCTTTGAAATTTTCAATTTATACGCGGGAGCATATTAATGAACGTACAAAAAAAGGAGTCCACCGCCGATACAGCACCAACGTTCAAGGAACGGATCATGACGCTTCTCGATGATCTGTATATCGGAGAAAAAACGTACAGCAAGCTTACGGAGAAGCTCATCAATACCGTTAAGGTATTCATCGTCTCCTCTCGAAAATTCATCGCCGATGACTGTCTCACCAAATCATCGTCAATCGCCTATACAACAATAATCTCACTCATACCGACACTCACCGTCGCATTGACCTTCTTTTCAATATTCTCCGGTGTTGGCGACAAAAAGGAGGAGCTCTTCAGGCGGATTACCCTCTTCATGCTCGAGCACAATATAAAGCTGAACATCGATCCGATCCTTGAGGCTATATCCGGCCTGATCGAGAATGCCGGTAAAATCGGCGGGATTGGCGCTATCATTATGATATTCACCGCGACTGCAGTGCTCAGGACACTTGAAAAATCACTCAATGACATATGGCAGGTGCAAAAGAGACGGCCACTTCTGCTCAAGTTAATCTACTACTGGGCAGCACTTACCCTCGGCCCCATTATGCTGATCGCGGGAACCACAGTCGCAACGCACGTGACCACGGTTTTCTCATCGCCAAACTATCATGCAGCATACCTGACACCGCAGAACCGGCTGTGGGTTGTTGGCAACAAGTCAGAAATCCTCTATTCAAAAAAGGGCGATCTGAGATTTTACCGAATCTCGGCGAGAAACATCGATTTCGATAATCAGCGGGTTATGCAATACGATGCTGAAAACAGGGTTTTCATGGAACTCGAATTTCGGATTGAACAGGAAGACTTCAAAAAGTTCACCTTTACCGACATTCAGTTCAAAGGATCCTCCGGCTGGGTCGTCGGCGATGACGGCATCATACTTCGCTCAACGGACGGTGGAAAGAGCTGGTTGCTCGACAAGTGGGGTTCCTTCCGATGCAACGACATTTACATGATAGATTCCCAAAGAGGATTCATCGCGGCCAACAATGGCATCCTTCTCTCCACTAACGATGGTGGCCTCTACTGGTCTGTTGTCGATCTGTCCGGAAAAACCAACAATCTGAATGCGATATCCTTCTATGGCAAAAACGGCATCATTGCCTGCGACAATGGCACCATGCTGTTCACCTTCGACGGGGGGAACACCTGGGAAACGCGAATTATCAATGAAGTACAGAAGAGAAAGCGATTCGTAAACCTCAACGACATCCATTTCATTAACAACAATGTCATCTGGGTTGCCTGTGATGAGGGCATGATGCTTAAAAGCAGTAATGGCGGAATAAGCTGGCAGGTGAGAAGATTTCTGGAAACCAACTATTACAGCATCTTCTTCACGAGCACCTCCACCGGATACATCGGCGGCGAAAAGGGCACACTCCTTTCCACCCGGAATGGCGGTGTTACCTGGAGGCGGATGAACCTCCCCACCTCGCGGCTCAACACGATACTCCACAAGAGCGGAATACTCTGGGCCTTCGGTGACAGGGGCATGATAATGAAGTCGGAAAATAACGGTGTGAACTGGCGAGGCATCGAGGGGAAGAGTTTCGTTATCTTTCTCCTCAATTTCTTTGCTCCCTTCGCTTTTATCTGGCTTCTCTTTCTGTTAACCTACATCCTCCTTCCGAATATCAGGATTCCTTTCAAGCCGGCCGCGATTGGCGCCTCGTTTACGGGAACAATATGGGTAATTTTTATTCTGCTCTTCATCGTGTACATCAAGTCATTTGCCAAGGGAACCCTGGCAATTTATGGTGCGCTCGCTGCTATTCCGATATTCCTGTTAATGGTCTATGCCTCCGCACTGATTGTTCTCTATGGTGCCGAGGTCTCCTATACCCTTATGTATCCGCACACCTATCTCGAGCTCAAGAAGAAAATAACCGATAAGCGGGGGATTCACATATTCACCGGGATTTCCCTGCTCTACTATATTTATAAGAACTTCGAATCGGGAAAGGGGTCAACCGCTCTCAAGGATCTTATGGAAATGACCGCACATAAATCCGAAGAGGTAGATTTCCTTATCACCCTGTTTATCAAACAGGGATACGTTATCGAGAACGAGGACGACACCTATCTGCCGGCAAATTCTTCAAAACATATCAAGCTTGCAGACGTTATCGATCTCATTCACGATATCAGCATGGACATCCCCAGGACCGTACAATCCTCGAACAATCTCAGAAAATTCCTGAGCACCCTTTTCAGCGATATGAGAAAAGCGCGTAAGAAGATTGTGGGTGATATGACGCTCCATCAACTTATCGAGGAAACCTCATAAGATAACGCTCCTCAGCTGCGGCGAAGCGCACGGCAGATGCTTCGCCGCTCCCGCATACGGGGATTGAAAAGAGATGCTCCTTCCCACTTTATTATTTCAACAGGAATCGTTAAGCGGCAGGGGTATATCCTCAATACGAGCATGAGGTGCTCCGGCTTTTAATAGACATAATAGCCGAAAATAAATGGAATGATTATAACGTCACCTTTGATATTGTCAGGAACGGAGCCAAAATTTTTAGAGAGCTCGATCGAATCAACGCACGAAGAATCGAGCGCCCGGTTGCCCAGTGACTCAATGATGACAACCTTGAGGACATCGCCTCTTCTGTTCATCGCAAAATAGAGTTTCACTTCCTGACTGGGTATGGCCATGATTCTCAATCTGCCGGGAGCATACCCGCCGATTGCGGAATTCGCAATCAGCGGAGGAAACCAGTTCGATGCGATCTTATCCTTCATATTCTTGAAGTATTTGAAATTGACAAATTTCTTCGTGTTGAAAGAGAAACGCCCATCGTTGGAATAGAAAATAGCATTCTTCCTGCTGAAATTATAGCGATCGGGAATTCGGGTGAGCTCAACTCCCCCCTCTTCACCGAGATCATTGAATCCATCGAGATCATATTTCACGATCGATACGATGATCTCGGAATCATTGGCAAGGACAATCTTCTGGGGATTTTTCGAATCAGTTGCCACACCACTCCGTTTTCTGCTCTTACCCTGACGCACCGAAAAATCCAGTGAATTATTCAACCAGTGATCCCCTTTCTCCCTGGTGATGAATCCCTTGGCCGATGAATCTCTATCAGAGAGGAGCGTTTTTCTGCTGATCACACTCCGATCATCGGGATTGATGTTTACAATAATGTCTCGCCCGCTGAACAGCTTATCCTGCGCTTTGTCCGATTGAAGATACAATTGATAATTCGGAAAGAGAATCCCGAACAGGAAGAGAATGTGCAGGAAAAATGAGACGGACAGCATCAGTGATATGTTTATTGCGCTTTTTCTTTCCATCGCTCAACAGTCTGTTTTCTATTATCAGCGGTCATCCCGTACACCTCGCCCAGCAGATCGGCAAATTGCTCCTCCAGGGCAACCCCCCTTCTGGACATAATCCGCTCACAGGTTTTTAAAAAGAGGTCAAAGCCTCCCCTATCGGTAATCTCATCGTTGATATACCAGGCAAATGAGGGTATATGGGAGGGCGTAACCTTCCCCGCATGAACGAGCATGCACCCGATACCGATACTGCTTCCGGTATTGATAAGCATCCCGATGCTCGTCTTGGTAAAATCGCCGATAAAACATCCCACTTTCAGGTTTTCGGTATTTATCCTCCGGTCCGGTATATAGCTCTTTACCGGTGTATAGTTATTCTTCAGATCACTGGTTGTCGTAAGAGCGCCCAGATTAACCCACTCCCCGATATATGAGTGACCGATGAATCCTTCGTGATATTTGTTGCTGAACCCGTGAAATATCGACTCCTCCACTTCTCCACCAATTCTGCAATTGTCGCCGAAGGAACAGTTTTTCCTGATTCGGGCACCGAGAATATGGCACTTTCTTCCTATAAAGCAGGGGCCTTCGATACTGGAAAATGATTTAATGACGGTGCCCTCCTCTACAATAACCGGCCCTTCCGTCACATCAAAACAGACAAAGGGATCAATTCTCACCCCATCCGCTATATATACTTGTTCCGCTTCACCGATAATTGTTACAGCGTTATTTCGGTTCACACTCCGCTGCTGCTTGATAAAAGAGAAATCCTGTACTATCATCTCCCCATTTCTATTAACGAGATCCCATATATAGTCGACTCGCTGTATATCATCCCGTTCTTCAACCGAGAAATCGCATCCCGAGCCCAGGTACTCGGCGATATCACCCTTTCCCATGTCCTGAAACCGCTCGAGGGATGAGCCCTTGAGAATCGCCAGCATCGGAATCCCCTGATAGGTATAGACGATATCCCGATCGGTATCGAGAAATCTGCGGGAGGGAAGCACCCGGGCATTGATGAAGAGTGTCGTTTTTGCTGAATCGAGAAAGGAGTAATCATTAATCCTGATAGTATCCGCCCTCGTTCGGAAGTAGGGAGCGAGATAATCTCTCGTAAAGTAATAGATATCGCTATGCTTGAAGATAGCCCGATTGACCTGCACGGAGTGCTCAATCCGCTCACGCACAGAGAAACATCCGAATCTGAGCTCCCAGACCGGCCTCATCAACGAGAGGGGATAAAACCTGTTGTATTCACCATCCTCGAATACGACGATATTCATTGCGCGCTCTTCTCCCTGAATTGCACATTCATCTGCATGAATGGAATTTCCTCCTCCCTGAACTGGAATAACAGTATTGCAGCGAGCACAAAAAGTCAAGGAACCTCTTCAAAATTCATGATTAATTTCATTTTGCTATATGATGGCAAAGTATCGAGGGGACATATCTCCAATCGAACTGGAGCCAGGCGGCATTCGCTTCCATGCCAGAGCCTTTACATTTTTTTATTGACCGGAACGTGAAAATGATATTTATAACTGAAAGCACTCTGTCGTATTATCCGGTTATCAGTCATCCCGAGGAAGAGCATGAACGAATATCAGAAGAGTGATTTCCGAGCATTGATTCTCGTCAATCCGGCTTCCCGATGCGGATCGAGCATATGCCGCAAACTGGAAAAATTCATCGGAGACCATTTTGAATACGAGGTGAAGCATACCGAACAGCGGGGACATGCCACGACCCTTGCCCGCGATACGAAGTGCAACCTCATTATCGTATGCGGCGGCGATGGGACCGTCAACGAGGTGGCAAACGGCATCGCCGAGCGCGATGACATTCTCATCGCACCGACCTTTGGAGGATCCGGCTGCGATCTCAGCAGATACTTCGGCATCCGGAGAGATGCAGAGGAGCGGATTCAGGAGATAGCCGAGCGGGTCAACAGCGGCAACCGCATTCGAATCAAGCTCTCCCGGGTAACAACAGAGAGCCAGAATCGATATTTTATCGGTGTCGGCGACGCGGGATTCGGCGCCGAGGTAGCAGGCCGATTCGAGACCCTGAGAGGGTATGGAAAGTTCGGTTATGTCATCGGGGTGATACAAACGCTCATTAAAACAGAACCGCGCGAAGTCGAGGTGCTGGTGGATGATGCAAGACGGGTCGATCGAGCAGTAATGATCATGTTCGCACGGAGCAAATACTACGCCGGCGGCATGAAGATATCACCGAACTCAGACATGTTCTCGGATTCGGCACGACTCATCTACCTCAAGTGGATGAGAAAGCTCAAATTCATTGCCATCTTCCCCTCGGTTTATATCGGGAAGCATCTGGCATTCAAGGAAATTGATGAATGCGCGGTAAGAAAACTCGAGGTGAAAACACCGGGCATGCCCGTTGATGTGGAGGGGGAATTCGCCGGTTACTCTCCCTGCACCTTTACCGTCACTGACCGGGAGATACGAATAGTTTAAACGCCGCGCCCTTCTCGTAACGTATTATGAAATCACGGATATATCTTAAAAAAGAGAACAGGCCGGTTGCCCGCCTGTACTTCATCGAAGGAAATGCGGTGAGAATCACCGTGTCGCGGGATAATCAATTCGGTGAAGCGCTCTTTGCCGGCGATGTGCTCCTTCCCCATGATGCACTCACCAAAGATATTGAGATAGAGTATCCGGGTGATAATCTCTCTATCGTAAAATCACCATCTCTCACACTGAACTATGACAGCAAAACCGATATACTCACCTATACACGGAATGGCCGCTCTTTTCTGAAACAGCGTCTCGATCCAACTGTTTCAGGAAAGCCCTTGGTATTCGATATGGAGACAGGAGACCATGAGGGCTTTTACGGCTTTGGCGAATGGTTCAACGGCTTCCGCCGCGAGCGGGATAAATTGATACTGTACAATCAGGAATCGCCCTGCTTCGTTCAGCATAAACAGACCTACTCGGCGTTTCCCTGTTTCCTGAGCGACAGGGGATACCTCATACTTATTTTAAATGCGCATCGCGGTACCGCTCTGATAAACAAACCCCGCGGCAGGCTCAGAATCCGCTTCGAAGGCGGTTATCTGGACTACGTGGTTATCTCCGGTCCCTCATGGAAGGAGATTCTCCAGACCTACACCCGGCTTACCGGGAGACCGCCGATACCCCCCCTCTGGTGCTTCGGTCTCTGGAACACCGCCTATCCCGTTGAGAACCAGCAGGAAACGCTCCAGAGGATTGAGGAGCATCGGAAGAGGGAGATTCCGCTGGATGCCATAATACTCGATTATCACTGGGAAGAGGCCTTTCACAACTATCGATGGCGAAAGAATATTTTCCCCGATCCTGACGCGATGATTGAACAGATGAGAGGGAGGGGCGTCAAACTGGGGCTCATCTATACCCCCTATATTAACAGGAAGGGAATCCCCCTCTACAAAATACTCGTGAGAATATATGTCAAGAACGCCCCCGCTGGGGTTCCCTTCGTCTCCGAAGACAGCGCCGAAGAGATATATCAGCAGGGAATGCGCGGGGGATATTTCGCGCACCCTTCGGTGACCTGGTGGCTCGGCCGGGGGGGAGCAGTTGACTTTTCCAATCCCGAAGCGGTCAACTGGTGGTTCGCCATGCAGCGGCCGCTTCTCGATCAGGGGGTGTACTTCTTTAAAAACGACGGCGGTGAATATCTCCCCGAGAATTCTCAATCGGCGCTCGGTCTGGAACCAGAGGAGTTCCACAATATATACAGCTTCTACTACGCCAGAGCAACCTATGAAAAATCCCGGGAGCATCACGGCGACCGGAGAGCGCTCGTCTTTTCGCGGAGCACCTGGGCGGGGACACAGCGCTTCCCGGGGATCTTCCTCGGCGATCAGGTGCCAAAATTCAAATATCTTCAATCGACGATGCGCTGCGGACTGAACATGAGCCTGCTCGGATTCGCTTACTGGGGAGCCGATGTCTTCGGTCTCTACCGCACGCCGGATCCCGAAATACACCGGAGATACAGCCAGTGGACGCTGTTCAATCCCCTCTCCCGATACTTTTCCGCACCGAACAGCCCAGAGCGGAATCCCTGGGGAATTGACAGGAGCTGTGAAGATAATTTCCGCCGTCACGTGAATCTCAGAATGCAACTCCTCCCCACTTTTTACCGTCTGGCATATCAGGCGTATCGGACCGGTATTCCGATTGTTCGCCCCCTGTACCTGGAATTCCAGGAGAGCGAAGATGCGAAGGGGATCTGGCAACAGGCGATGATAGGTGATACCCTCATGCTCGCCCCGGTGCTCGAATCGAATGCAACGGAGCAGCGTATATTCTTCCCGGATGGAACATGGTATTCCTGGTGGGATGATGAAAAATTCACCGGGCCGGGATGGCTCTCCGTGAGAACACATGAATATCTTCCCCTCTTCGTCCGAGGGGGATATCCTCTCATCCTCGGGCCGGTGCTGCAGCATATCCCCGACAATCACCGCTTCACCGAACTGACCGTGCACCTCTATCCCCCCTTTCACGGCGGGACAGAGCTCTACGAAGACGATGGAACAACCCTCGACTACCAGGCAGAGGCCCGGTCACTGCAGCCGCTCTTCTGCACCTTCGATAATAACAGCTCGACCATCCACATCACGATGGACCCCGCAACGGGAACGTTTCCGGGGCAGCCCGAACGGAGAGAGATGACTTTCATATTGCACGATATTGATCCGGCTGAGGATGTTTCTCCAACCGATGCCGGCAGCACCGGCAAAAAACCGGGGTGCACATGGACTTATGATGCAGATCTTCGAAGGCTTACCATTCAGTCCGAAATAGATATACGATACCGCTCCGGTTGGGCGGTATCTCTCCGGGAGAGATAACAGAACGGAGTACATTTATTTTAATTGACTTTTTTACCGAATTTAGTTTTCCTAGAAGCACCCTCCCTGAGAGGAGAATATCGTTCGTAGCCACACTATGGTACAAATTATTTAATAAGGAGTAAATTATGATAAAAAAAGCTTTACTCATTCTCACCATTATCAGCTTTGTCTGTGCTGGCACCGTGGTTCTCTTTGCTGCAGGTCCTGATGCTGTTCTCGGCGTCTGGAAGACTTCGAAGAAGGCGGATGCGGGAAAGGTTACGATTTACAAGTGCGGGAGCAAGTACTGCGGCAAGTTAAGCTGGCTCAAGAATCCTGAAGACAAGGATACCAAGAATCCCAATGCGGCAAAACGAGATCGAAAGCTGCTGGGGATGAATATCGTATGGGGTTTTAACTATGATGACGGCGAGTGGGTTGACGGGAAAATATACGATCCGAATAACGGCAAGACTTACAGTTGCAAGATGTGGCTTGAGAGCAACAATGTCCTGAAGGTAAAGGGATATATCGGCATCTCGTTAATCGGCCGTTCCACAACCTGGTATCGCTCGAATTAAGATCGCTTTTGGGGAATGATAACAGAAGGCGGCATGATACGATGTCGCCTTCTATTCTTCCTCAAGCTCCTTTTTCCTCTCCTCTATTACCTTTTCAGCAATCCGACCGGATATCGGCTCATAGCGAGAGAACTTCATCTCGAAGGTAGCCTTTCCGCTGGTCATCGACCGCAGATCGATAGAATATCGCAGCATTTCGGCGAGGGGAGCCTGTGCCTTCACCACGGAAATGCCGCTCGCTTCTTTCTCATCGGTGCTGCCCATTCCCAGCACCTTCCCGCGTCGGCCCGTAATATCGTTTAAAATGTCGCCCATATACTCCTTGTCAACATAGATATCAACGTCCATGATCGGTTCGAGAAGATGCGGTCCCGACTGTTCCATGGCCTTCTTGAAGGCATTCCGGGCCGCAAGCTTGAATGACAGCTCTGAAGAGTCAACGGGGTGAAATGATCCGTCATACACCTCAACCCAGACATCCACAACGGGATATCGCGCAACAACCCCTTCTTCCATTCCCTCACGGATGCCTTTCTCAACTCCCGGGATGTACTGTCGCGGTATGACGCCACCAACAATGCTGTCCTTGAATTCGAATCCCTTTCCCCGTTCGAGGGGAGCGATCCGGAGGTAAACCTCTCCATACTGACCGTGCCCACCGGTCTGTTTCTTGTGTTTATACTGCGCCTCTCCCTGTTTTGTGATCGTTTCTCTATACGCGATCCTCGGCTCCCTGGTAACAACCTCAATCTTGTTCTTCTCTTTCAAGGTCTTGAGCACAATATCGAGCTGCATCTCCCCCATACCCGAGAGCACCGTCTGCTTGGTCTCCGGATTAAATTGATAGGTGATGGTAGGGTTTTCATCGGTTATCCGCCCGAAGAATTGACCCATTTTATCCTCTTCACCGCGCTGCGTAGACTCAATCGCATATGAGAACACCGGTTGCGGTAAATTCACGACGGGGAGAATAACCGGAGCTTTCGTATCACAGAGGGTATCCGCCGTGGATGTCTTCTCGAGCTTAACCACCACCCCGATATCACCACAGCTCAACCCGGGAACTTCAATCTGCTTGTTCCCTATCATGGAATATACCTTTGAAATGCGTTCTTTGGTTACTCTATTCGGATTGTAAACATCATAATCAGATACCAATTGACCTGAGATAATTTTGAGATAATTGAATCGACCGGCGTACTGATCAATATAGGTCTTCCAGACGACAGCGGCGAAGGGCGCATCCGGCAGCGATTGTACCACTATCTCCTTTTCACTGTTATCCGGATCATGACCGGTAAACTCTTTGCCGGTCTCCGGGGGAGAAACAAAATTCTTTATAACCGTAATGAGGTTCTGAATGCCAATAGCTTTCGTCGATGAACCGCATAAAATGGGAAAGGTCGTAGCGTTCTTGACCTGGCTTCGAATCCCCTTCATAACCTCATCATCGGTGAGCTCTTCGCCCTCGAGATACTTCTCGATGAGCGTATCATCATCCTCCGCTGCACATTCCACAAGCGCGGCCCGTTCCTTCTCCGCCTTCTCCTTCAGATCCGCCGGGATATCAGTCACGAGGACATCCTTCCCTTCGCCTTTCGGGCTCATCGCCTTCATCGCAATCAGATCGACAACCCCCCGATGAGATTCTCCCTCCCCCATGGGGATGCTGAGGGTGATGAGCCTGGCATTGAGTTCGGATGTTATTCTACCGATTATGGTATCGTAGCTGGCCCGCTCCTTGTCCATCTTATTGACAAAGATTATCCGGGGAATAGCATGTTCAGTGAGATACCGCCACGCCTTCTCGGTCTCGATCTGAACGCCGTCAACCGAATCAACAACGAGAATAGCAGCATCAACAACCTGAAGCGCTGCACGCGCTTCACCGATGAAATCGGACATGCCCGGCGTATCAATAATATTTATCTTAACATCATCGATCTCCACAAATCCCAGAGCACTGCGGATCGACATACTCCTGTTCTTCTCCTCTTCATCAAAATCAGCAGTGAGCGTTCCGGCCTCAGGGCTGCCAATTCTATCGATCTGACCACAGGTGAAGAGCATCGCATCGAGAAGCGTCGATTTCCCGGTGCTCCCATGACCGATAATTGCAACATTTCTTAACTGTTCTGTTTTATATTCTTTCAGCATGCTCAAGACCTCCCCCTGTTCTCCTCTACCCTCTCGCAACTATTTTCCTCTCCCGATACCGCCCTGCCATGGCTGATACCCGGATAATGAACCTGGAATATTACACGAATGCGCTCATTGATACCGGTACCTTCATATAACTGATCCAGCGATGAGAGGGGAGGATAACCATCGTATGTGATTATCGTGATATCTCCGTGAAGTTAGTTACGGAAGCAAAGATATTCATACAATATTCAGATTGCTAAACTAATGAAGTACATTTATTTGTAAAGTATTTTATTTATACAGATTCTCTCTTCTGTTCCACATCCCCGTGTGACCGGAACAGGAGAACAGATGAGTTCGCTCCGCATTAATCGGTGAAAACGAAAACTTTCTTCCCCTCCGCTTTCGCCCTCAGGAGGGCCTCGTCGGTTTTATAAATAATATCGTCGAGAACGTGTTCGAGGATGAACTTTTCCGATTTTTCATGCTCCAATCGAAAGTAGCAAACGCCGAAACTCGCACTGACGGCAACGCTCTTATCTTCGATAGAGAAAGGCTTCCCCCCGATAGCCTTTTTCATCCGCTCCGCCACCATAGTTGCGTTAATTTTCTTCGTGTTGGGCAGGAGGATAAAAAACTCCCCACCACCATATCGGCCGATACTATCATAGGGACGGCAGATACGCTTCAGGCGCTCGGAAGCCTCAATGAGCACCTTATCACCCACCGCATATCCGTACTTCTCATTGATCTTCTTTAAATCATCAATATCGACCAGGATGGTTGACAGGGGAAGCTCCTCGCGGACCGTGCGATTCAACTCCTTTATTATCTCATCAAAAAGCGCTCTTCGATTCAGAAGAGTCGTGAGCGGATCTTCTTTCGCGAGCCGCATCACCTCCTTCTGAGCATCGAAGAGCTTATCCTGAAGGGCAAGCACTCGCCGGGCAATTGCAATGCGCGAGAGGATCTCCCTCCCGTCAAAGGGCTTCAGTAAAATATCATCGGCATATTCCAGCACGCTCACGGTATCGAACTTTTCGCTCTTCGTTGCGAGGACAATCAAATACACATACCGTTTCTGCTTCAATTTTCGTATCTCTTTACAGAGATTTTCTCCATCAAGACCGGGTATCATCCAATCGATAATCGCAATCCGCACTTCTCGATCTCTTATCACGCCTAATGCGTCAATGCCGGTGTGCGCCTCCAGAAATTCCAGCTCTTCGGACGCGAGCTCTTTCTTAACCGATTGCTGTATGACAGGATCATCTTCAACAATGAGTAATTTTACCATCACATCCCTACCCTGCGGGTTGTATTGCTCCTCTCCGGTAAAGGCCCTTCATCAGAGACAATGGGCTCACCGATCGGGTGACGATTCAATAACACAGCCGCATGAGATCTGAGCACACCACAGATGCCCTCAAACGATGTTATACTATACAAAGTTCGCAATCGTCAACTAAATATCGTTTTTTTTTAGCACTTCACCTCCTCTCGCCCCTCTCCTCACAAACCAGTTTTTTTGTGGACAAGTGCGTTGCGTTATGTATATTCTTGCGATGAAGGGATCCGCATACATCAGGGCATCGGCTCAGTCACGTCCACGGAGATCGGGAATCTCGATTATCACTCATGGCGATCCTGCAAAAACACCGTGAATGGATTTTTGAAGGAATCCCGATAACAGCATTTCAAGAAACCGCATTTACCGAAGGGAGGTCTTCCATGAAAAGCTACCCATGCAAAGCAATTATAATAATCTCATCCTGTATTCTGCTCCTCAGCTCGCCGGCATTTTCCGTGACCTATGAAGCCTCGACGCTGCATAATGCCGTCGCACGGAGCGAGACGGTTCTCGATCTCTTCTACGAGCGTTGGAATCGGATTCAGGACATGGAGCTCTACTTCGACTGGTACGGCAAGATAAACTGGGTGAAGGACTTCAAGGTCTACGCCGAGAACGCCGCTACCGGGAAGCGGGAAGCGGTCGACATGACACTCGTTAGAACCTATGGCAGCATCACCATTAATTTCCCCATCCTCGGCGGCTATGAGGGCGATGATATGAGAGAGCGTCTGAAACACGGCACCGGCAAATACAAGAAGGAGGAAGAGGAGGTCGACGGAGGGCTCTGGAAACCGAAAAGCCTCATTCTCGGGCTAACGGCAACCGGTTTCCACTACGGCCTGACCCGGGAGTCGAAGGTTAACCGGGGACAAGCCGGCGAGGAAACCGTCACCGATTACAAGTATACGCAGTTCTTCGACGATATCTTCGCCGCCTCGCTCCTCTATCGGCCTTACTTCTTTGTTCACGGGGGAGTCATCATCAACAATCAGATCGAACCGAATGATGACGGCACCATGGATTACAGCAACTCCACGAACCGCACGAAGCGGTATTTCATCGCCTCGAACATACTCTCCTTCCTGAACCTCAACGCGACGCGCTCCGAGGAGGAGTTCGAATCCATGGCGGTGGGGATTATCGTAAACAACCTGATAAATATCATCATCAAGAAGATCCACCCGGCACTCCCGGTGCTCACCATAACCTACAAACGGCTCAGCCTCTTCAACGATGAGCCCTACGATCCTGTCTGGGTGAAGAGCGCTACCGTCGATGGCACCCCGAAAGATTCCGCGCTGCCCGATGCGGACAAGGAGGAAGCGGAGCTCTCGACCCTCTCCTTTCTCATCAACGAGAACCTCTTCAACTATATCTATATCGACTTTTTCGCCGAGCTGCAGAAGACATCGGAAACCCTCGTCGACAAGCGTACCAATGAGAAGGTTGATTATCCCACCCTCAGACAGGTTAACGGCATGATAGGCTTCAACTTTTTCGGCGGTCATGCAGAGGAGGGATACCTGCTCGTCCTCTCGGTCGGGGCAAGCAGATACTGGGATGTGGCTGTCCCCTATCACCGGGAATCGGGCGATGAATACCATGTCTACGGCTATGTCGCCGCTCTCGAAGGGCGATTCTTCGCCGGCGGCATTCCTATCGGCATCGAGATCAAGGCAACGAAAAACTACGCACCCGAGCTGCGCAAGCTCGTTGAAACCACCGACAAGTACGCGTTCGAAACGAGCGCTTATGTCAGCTTCTAAGGGGAGGTACCGTTATGAAAAAATCAACGCTGCTCTACATTCTTCCCATCATTCCCGCGATAGCATTCACCTTCTCGACCGGCTGTTCCTACGTCATGGACTATGTCGAGGGGCGCCTCACCGATCGCGCCGCCTTCTCCATCGAGGCGACTTACGATGCGGGAGCTAAAGAGGTCACCGTTACCTGGGACGAGTACGGATCGGGTGACGACTTCGCCGGATACGAGATATATATCACCGAGGAGAAGGATGATGAATATGCTGGATATCTTCTCGTTGCAAGTCGCTATGAATTCGAAAGTGACGTTATGGACGATGGAACATCAACATCAAGGACACTGCTAGAAAATTATTTAACAAACACATTTACTATTAATGTAAATCCATTAGTTATCAGTGCCTTACCTCAATTTGGACCGGGAATATACTTCTTCCGGGTGGGGCTCATCAACTGGGACGAGGACGATGAAGAGGATAGAATTGATAATTATTTTTGTGAAGAAGACTGGAACTCAGAAGTCGTTACGTGGGGATCTAATACCTGTAGAAAAGCGAATTATTATGTATATACCGACATCGACAAGATCAGCGGTTACGCCAGGGTGGAGATTTATTGATAGACGAAATTCCGAGTGTAATAAATTATTGCAACGGAGAATATCTCAAGTGAGAAATATTTTGTGACAAGTAACAAGTTACGGGTAATGGGTGGAGTTATGTAATACTCGTCACTCGTTACATGTTACTTGTCACTTGTAATCTTTTAACCGTCACATGTTACCAATCACTAACCAAAACTGAACAATGAACTACCTCATCATCGGAAACGGCATCGCCGGAACGGAAGCGGCTCTCGCCATCAGAAAAAATGACTCGGCGGGAGCGATCACCGTCATCAGCGAATCGGAGCACCACTTCTATTACCGGCCGAAGCTGATCGACTATCTCGCCGGAGAGATCACCCTCGACAAGTTCACCCTCTATAAGCCCGATTTCTACAAAAAAAACCGCATCGAAGTGCTGCTCGGAAAGCGTATTGTCTCAATCGACGTTAACGAGCACAGTGTTGTCGATGAAAACCGGAAGACCTACTCATACAATAAGCTCCTCATCGCGACGGGCGGCAATCCCTTCGTCCCGCCTATTGACGGCGTCGACAGGGAGGGCGTCTTCACCTTCAGAGATGTCGCCGACGCCGATCGTATCCGTGATTACGGCAAGGGGATTTCATCTGTCGCGGTAATCGGCGGCGGCCTCCTGGGACTGGAAACCGCACACAGCCTGATAAAGCTCGGGAAGGAGGTGACCGTTATCGAAACCTGCGAATGGCTCCTCCCCCGGCAGCTCGACAGCGAAGGGGGAAAGCTTCTTCAGGAGATGCTGGAGCAGAAGGGGATTACCTTTGTCCTCAACGATGTCGTCTCGGCAATTGAAGGGGGAGAAACTGTCACGGGAATATCGCTCAAATCGGGATTGCAGGTGAAAACCGAACAAATCGTGCTGTCAACGGGAATACGCTGCAACAGTGAGCTCGCCGAAAAGGCAGGGCTCGATACTGATCGCGGCATTGTGGTCAACGACTACCTGCAGACCTCCGATGATGCCATCTATGCGGCCGGTGATTCCGTGGTTCATCAGGGTACCGTTTACGGGATATGGCCGGCCGGCCGCGAGCAGGGAAGACTGGCGGGACTGAACATGTCGGGCAACGCAACGAAATACCGGGGAACGCTCATGTCCAATATTCTCAAGATAACCGGTATTGATCTCTACTCAGCAGGTAACTATAACGAGGAGAACTGCAGGACTTATCTGGAAAAGGGTAAGCAGCAGTACAAGAAGTTTATGGTGCGGGGGGAACAGCCGGTGAGCGCTATCGTGCTGGGAGACTCGAAGGCGGTGAAAATCGCACAGCAGATTTTTGAGGGGAAGAAAGAGCCGGAGGAGCTCATCAGGCAATTCGATTGAAGAATCCGAGCGTGCATACTAAAAACGAACCCCGGGGATGCATCATCATCCCTTCCTTCCGAAATAACCGGCGATTCTATCCATCCCCTCCCTGATATTCTCCAGCGAATTCGCGTAGGAGAAGCGGAGAAACCCCTCCCCTCCCGAGCCGAAATCGACACCCGGTGTGACACCCACCTTTACCTTCTCGACAATGGCGAAGGCCTCCTGATACGAATCGGAGAAGAATTGCCTGCCGTCGGCAAACACGTAAAATGCCCCGGTCGGCTCAACGTGAATCCTGAACCCGATATCGCGCAATCGCTCTATCATGTACACCCTTCTCTCATTGTATATCGCCTGCATCCGCTCAACATCATCGCGGGCTTCCCTGAGCGCGGTGATGCCCGCCCACTGAACGAAGCTGTTTGCCGATATCATGAAATTCTGATGAATTCGCTGCATGGCGGAACAGAACTCCCGGGGGAAAATAAGATAGCCCAGCCGCCAGCCGGTCATGGCGTAGAGCTTTGAAAAGCCGTTGATGACAAAGGCCCTGTCGGTGAACTCCAGTATAGAGTGTGTCCGGTCCTCATACACGAGCCCGTGATATATCTCGTCCGATATGATATACTGATCGGAAAAGTGCGCGACCTGTTCCATCTGGCTCTTGTTCATCACGATACCGGTGGGATTCGACGGCGAGTTTATCACGATGCCGCAGGTCCGCTTCGATAACACCTTTTCGATCTCCTCGGGCCGGTACTGGAATCCGTCCTCGGGATGGGTGCGAACCTCGACGACCTTTCCTCCCACCGAGCGAACGAAGTTCGGATAACAGGCATAGTGCGGGTTTGAGATGATGACCTCATCCCCTGTTTCCAGCAGCGCAATCATCATCAGGAGCATGGCCGGCGAGGTGCCGGAGGTGACCATGATCTGATCGGGGCTGATTGAGACACCGTACTCCCGGTGATAGTGCTCGCAGATCGCCTCCCGCAGCTCGATAAGCCCCATGGCATGGGTATAATGGGTTTTCCCCGCCCTGATAGCGCTGATTGCCGCTTCCTGAATAACCTGCGGCGTATCGAAATCGGGCTCTCCCACTTCGAGGTGAATGACCTTTTCTCCCTGGCGCTCCAGCTCCTGAGCGCGCGCCATGACGTCCATCACGATGAAAGGCTTCACCTCCTGCGCTTTCGATGAAATCACAATCCCTCCTATTCACAAGTAATGCTTATTTATAGCAATCTTATTACAAAAAAAAGGATTTCGACAGGATTAACAGGATTATCAAGAATTTATTTCTTCAACCCTGATCATTTCTTTAGTAAATCCTTCACCTTTCGTTTTATCTCAACTTTATGTTCTCCAAAGTTTATTATCAAACCTAACGGTTTCTCTGTTGCAGTGAGATAGTTTACCAATTGCATTTCATGAGCTTTTACAATTCTCCTGACTGATTTTAATTCAACTATTATTAAATCATTTACAATGATGTCAGCTACATACTCACCAACAATTACATTATCATAATACACCTTAATTGGTTTTTGGACTTCGAACTCTATCCCGCTCTTTTCCATTTCTAATTGCATACATCTATCATAAACAGATTCGAGAAATCCAAATCCCATCTTATTGTAAACACGAAAAGCACAGCCAATTATTTTCTCAGTTATATCCTCATATTCCATTATAATTACATGGTAAGAAAATGATATTATACTATCGGATTAATATAATCCTCTTTATCCTGTTATCCTGTCTAATTCTTTGATGATAAATTGTCACACCATATAAATTGCGATTATAGAAATCCTTCCTCTATAATCTGGCAGACGATATGTATGATGATGATATGGCATTCCTGAACCCTGGCTGTATCGTTTACCGGCACAATGAGGGGGAGATCGACGATATCCTTCACCGTTCCTCCATCCCTGCCGAGCAGGCCGACGGTATAGCAACTCATTTTTTTCGCCTGCTCCAACCCCCGAAGAATATTCACGCTCGTGCCGGAGGTTGAGAGCCCCACGACGAGATCTCCTTCATTCGCCAGCGCTTCGACCTGCCGTTCGAAAATAATATCAAAGGAGTAATCGTTGCCCAGCGATGTCAGTATCGAGGTATCGGTGCTCAGAGCAATAGAGGCAAGTCCCTTTCGCTCCTTTTTGAAGCGCCCTACCAGCTCGGCGGCGAAATGCTGACAGTCAGCAGCGCTGCCGCCGTTTCCCATGAGGAGCATTTTGCCCCCCTGCCGCAGTGCTTCGAGGCAGCGATCGGCAAAGAGAATAATACTCTCCTCCAGTGCCTGAAGGGTGTTCACGGCTTCCGCGTGCTCTCTGAGTATCTCACTGATTTTCATCTTTTCAATAAATACCTAAATATTGTAAAATTCAAACCAATTAAAACATTTAACATATTTAATAATGCATTTCGATATACCCGCTCGCTCCGCCGCAAATACCACATCGTGTGCTAGCGGCTCCGGCGGCCATCCTAGCCGCCTGCTCGCCGGGTATATCGAAATGCATTATGTCTATAATTACATTAATATTTAAGCCCTCAAATAGTATAATAAACTGTCACTATTAATCAATTTCAGACAGAGAGATATGATATTTGCAAAAAGATCAAGCAATTAACCGTTGTTTAGCAGGCACGAACATTTTTATAATTTTTTATTGTCAATTTCCCATTCATGTACTTACATTCAACTGCGGAGCCGAAGCACTGACAGCACAGCTGAGCGAATATCATCAACTTATGAACGCAATCTACGGAATCATCCTCGCAGGAGGAACGGGAACACGCCTTGGCGATGGGACCCCGAAGCAGTTCCTCCCCCTCGGCGACAGGCCGATGCTTCTCTGGTCCCTCGATGCATTTTGCAGCGTGGAAGAGATAAGCGGTATCATTATCGTTTCGCCGCACGAGCACCTCGCGCTGACGGAAGAGATCATCCAACAGCATCAGATACAGGGAGCGATTGAGATTATCGAGGGGGGCGGCACGCGGCAGGAATCATCCTACAACGCCGTCAGGTGCAGGAAGTTCGATGATGATGATATTCTCGTGCTGCACGACGCGGCGCGCCCCTTCGTCAGCCCGACACTCATCCGTCAGTGCATCGAGGAAACTGAAATGCACGGCGCGGCCGCAGTGTACGTCAGAGCGACCGATACCGTCACCGAGATACGGGACAACCGGGTGCAGAAAATACCCGAGCGTGAGATTCTCCACTATGCGCAGACGCCTCAGTCGTTCAAGTATCACTTTATCAAAGAGGCACATGAGCATGCCCGAGAGAAGGGGATCACCGGCGCAACGGATGATGCGAGCCTCGCGATTCTGGCAGGCTTTACCGTCCGCGCCGTGACCGGCGACTATCAGAACATCAAGATCACGACTCCTTTCGACTATGAGCTGGCACAGTGTATTATCGGGCTCCGGAGATAAGCGGTGAAGATTGCAAGCATTTTCCCCAGGGATTCCGAGGCGCTCTTCAATTCAGAAACGGAGAGAATTTATCAGAAGAATTAAAGATATACATGAATGACCGGGACCCCCTTGAAATTTGTGATGGAAACCTCTCAGGAGAAATTGTTTCCCTATTATTTATTTTCACTCATTCCGTAATTTTGGGATATATTATCCATCAAATAGAGATTTAGTATCCCTGAAATTGAATTTCTATTTTCATAAAATTAATTTATTTACAAGAATATATCAATAATGCTAATACACCCTTTAATGTGAAAATAAGGTAAATTCTATGCTCAACAATAAAACAATTCTGGTAACCGGTGGCACCGGATCTTTCGGAAAGAAATTCATTGAAAGAATCTTTAAAAAATATACTCCGAAAAAGATTATAATATATTCACGCGATGAGTATAAGCAATTTATGATGAGACAGACTTTCAGGGATTTTGATAAGCACATTAGATATTTTATAGGAGTCAAATCTTAAAATAGTGAATCTTAACAATAAAAAAGTATTGGTAACCGGTTCAGATGGATTTATCGGCAGTCACCTCGTTGAAAAGTTATTGAATGAAAATTGTTCAGTTAAGGCATTTGTATATTATAACTCATTCAACAGTTGGGGTTGGCTGGACTCCTTGACAAAAGATAAATTAGATAATATCGAGATTTTTTCTGGCGATATCAGAGATCCGAACGGTGTTCATACCGCAATAAGTGGTGTTAACATCGTATTCCACCTTGCAGCCCTTATAGGAATCCCCTTCAGTTATCATTCACCTTATAGTTATGTTGACACTAACATCAAAGGGACCCTGAACGTCTTGCAATCTTGTAGAGATTGCAATATTGAGAAAATCATCGTTACATCAACATCAGAAGTGTACGGGACAGCACAATATGTCCCAATCGATGAAAAACACCCCAGACAAGGCCAGTCGCCTTATTCCGCCACAAAAATTGCTGCTGATTATATTGCTGAGTCTTTTTATCGAAGCTTTAATTTGCCAGTCGTAATAGCAAGACCATTCAACACCTATGGCCCACGTCAATCAGCAAGAGCAGTTATTCCAACCATAATAACCCAACTCCTCACCGGTGAAACGGAAATCTATCTCGGATCATTACTTCCTACAAGAGATTTTGTTTACGTTGAAGATACGGTTAACGGCTTCATCGAAATTGCGAAATCTGACGTGACCATTGGTGAAGAAATTAATATCGCCACACAAAGTGAGATATCAATAGGTGAACTTGCTCAAGCACTAATAAACATGATCAACCCGAAAGCAAAAATAAATACAGATAATCTGAGAGTACGTCCAGATAAAAGCGAGGTCGAAAGACTACTCGGTAGCAATGAAAAAATCAAAAAACTAACGCACTGGGAACAATCATATACTTTTGAAGATGGATTAAGAAATACTATAAAGTGGTTTGAGGACGCAGATAATCTTAAGCATTACAAGCCGAAAATTTACAATGTATGACAAAACTATAGATTTTATTAGAGATATCTACAGTACCAAGGATTTCATACCACTCCACGAGCCAAAATTCATTGGTAATGAAAAGTACTACCTCAATGAATGCATAGATTCTACCTATGTCTCATCTGTTGGTAAATATGTAGACAAATTTGAGGAAATGATATCCGAATACACGAAATCAGGATACGCCGTTGTAACAGTAAATGGCACAGCGGCACTCCACATTGCATTATTATTAGCGGGCGTTCAGGAAAATGACGAGGTTTTAACACAGCCTTTATCATTTATAGCAACCTGTAATGCAATAAGCTATTGCGGAGCAAAGCCGGTCTTCATTGATGTTGACAAAGATACACTCGGACTATCACCCGAAAAACTGGACTCTTTTCTGCAAGAAAATGCCATAATCAAGGATGACGGATGCTGTTATAATAAAATCACATCAAACAGAATAACAGCCTGTGTTCCGATGCATACCTTCGGTCATCCTGCTAAAATTGATAAAATAATTTCTGTTTGCAAGCGATATAACATCCTCGTCGTTGAAGATGCAGCAGAAAGCCTGGGGAGTAAATATAAGGATAAGCATACAGGAACCTTTGGCAAGCTGGGAATCTACAGCTTCAACGGCAATAAAACAGTTACCTGCGGTGGCGGTGGCATGATAGTAACCGATGATAAAAAATTGGCAAAAAAGTCAAAGCATATAACAACAACAGCAAAAATACCACATAAGTGGGAGTATATTCACGACGAAATCGGATTCAATTATAGACTTCCCAATATAAACGCCGCCCTCGCATGTGCCCAGATGGAGAATCTCGACAAATTCATTCAAAACAAACGTGAGCTCGCAGGTATGTATAAGTCTTTTTTCGAAGGTATTGGTATACCATTCTTGAACGAACCGGATAACAGTTATTCGAACTTCTGGCTCAACGGAATTATAATGGAAAACAGGGAAGAGCGGGATATATTTTTAGATTATACCAATTCCCACGGCGTTATGACAAGGCCGATCTGGCGTCTCATGAATAAATTATCAATGTTCAAAGAGTGCCTGTCGAGCGGACTTGAGAACTCAGAATGGCTGGAAGAGAGAGTTGTCAATATACCGAGCAGCGTGAGGATAAATCAGAAGTCAGCAATTTGAGTTTTACCTAGAAGGTAAATGTTGCTATTATTATTTTCACTAAGTTATCCTTATGATTGAAAAGGACATTTATATCATTGGATCCGGTGGTTTTGCTAAAGAAGTATTCTGGCTTATTAAAGATATTAACAATTATACAGAATCATCCTCAAGGTATATATTCAAAGGATTTATAACTAATGATAAAGATATAACTGAAATCACAATAAGTAATAAAAGTTACAAAGTCATTTATGAAGATATATTTCTTAGTAATTCTAAAAAGAAAAAAATATGTATAGCACCAGGAATTGGAAATCCATTGGTTTTGAGTGATGCTATCGAAAAATATTTAAATAAATACGAGTTTCCCAATTTAATACATCCTACTTACACTGGTAACAATGATGATATAAAAATGGGTATTGGTAATATAATTACTTCAGGATGTATTTTTACTACTGGAATTAATATTGGTTCATTTAATATATTTAACCTGAATACAACTGTTGGACATGATGTAATAGTTGGTTCGTATAATGTAATAAACCCCGGCTCAAACATTTCAGGTGGTGTGGTGATATGTGATTGTAATCTTATTGGAACAAACTCTACAATACTTCAATATATTAAAATAGGTAATAAATCAATAATTGGTGCCGGAAGCGTTGTAACAAAAAATGTTGAGGATAATGTTGTTGTAATTGGAGTACCTGCAAAAGTTCTCAAGTATAACAAATGACATGAATGTGAATAAAGTTTATATAATAGCAGAAGCAGGTGTTAATCACAACGGCAGTTTAGGGACTGCAAAAAAAATGGTCGATGCAGCCATTATTGCAGGAGCTGACGCCGTGAAGTTTCAGACATTCATTGCTAACAAAGTGATCTCCCAATATGCCCCGAAAGCCAACTATCAGAAAATTAACACTAAATCTGAAGAATCCCAACTCGATATGGCGAAAAAGCTTGAGCTCAATAGCGAGGCCCACACAGAACTAAACAACTATTGTAAACAAGGGAGAATAGAATTCCTTTCCTCACCCTTTGATCTTGAGAGCATTGATCTACTTGTTGAGCTCGGCATGGATATATTTAAGATCCCATCGGGGGAGATAACCAATCTTCCCTATTTGAGAAAAGTTGGAGGCCTTAGGAAAAAAGTTATTCTCTCAACAGGGATGTCCGATATTGGCGAGATTGAAGATGCCCTCGATATTCTATTGGAACAAGGAACCCAAAAAGAAAATATTACAGTACTTCACTGCAATACCGAGTATCCAACACCCATTGGAGATGTGAATCTTCGTGCTATGCTCACGATTAGAGAAGCATTTAATATTGATGTGGGTTATTCTGATCATACCACCGGTATTGAAGTTCCCATTGCCGCCGCAGCATTAGGTGCGACTATAATTGAAAAGCATTACACCCTAGATAGAAATATGGAAGGCCCAGATCACAAAGCCTCTCTGGAGCCTGATGAATTGAAAGCAATGATCCAAGCAATCAGAAATATTGAGAAAGCAATGGGAAGTGGAATAAAAAAACCCTCACCATCCGAGATGAAAAATAGAAGTATCGCCAGGAAAAGTATTGTAGCATCCAAATTTATAAAAGAAGGTGAAATATTTACAGAAACAAATCTTGGAATTAAACGACCCGGCAATGGAATAAGTCCAATGGAATGGGAGAATGTATTGGGGAAAAATGCTATAAGAGATTTCAAGATAGATGAGTTAATTGAGCTATGATATGAAAAGAAAGGTCTGTGTTTTCACCGGCACAAGAGCAGAATACGGGCTCTTGAAACCACTGATTGATGAGATCAAAAGCGATCATGATCTTCAGCTGCAAATTGTAGCCTCCTGCATGCATCTCTCTCCTGAATTTGGACTAACCTATAGAGAGATTGAAGATGATGGTTTTATTATAGATGAAAAAATAGAAATACTCTTGAGTTCAGATTCACCAGTCGGAATATGTAAGTCTATAGGTTTAGGTGCTATTAGTTATAGTGAATCTTTAAGCAAGTTGCATCCCGATATTATAATTATACTCGGAGATAGATTTGAAGCAATCTCATTTGCAATAGCTTCCATTGTATCGAAAATTCCAATTGCACATATTCACGGAGGTGAGGTTACCACTGGCGCTTTTGATGATGCCTTCAGGCACTCAATAACGAAAATGAGCCATTTACATTTCACATCAACAGAAGAATACAGGAGGCGAGTGATACAGTTAGGAGAACATCCTGAAAGGGTTTTTAATGTTGGTGCACTGAGCATAGACAATATAAATCGATTAAGTTTTTTGAGTTATGATGAACTAGAAAAAGACCTCGGATTCAAGTTTAAGCAAAGGAACCTACTGATAACATTCCACCCTGTAACGCTGGAAGAAAATTCATCCGGAAAACAGTTCAAAAATCTCCTTGATGTGCTTGACGAACTGGAGAATACGCAATTAATTTTCACCAAAGCAAACGCTGATACCCATGGGCGTATCATAAATAAAATGATTGATAATTTTGTAAATAAAAACCAAAATAAAGCCATTGGATTCACATCACTCGGTCAGTTGAATTATCTTTCAGTAATGAGAGCCGTTGATGCGGTTGTCGGAAACTCGTCAAGTGGCATTGTGGAAGCTCCAAGCTTCAAAATCGGTTCAATAAATATCGGCGACAGGCAGACAGGAAGGATCAAGGCGGAAAGTATAATCGATTGTAAACCTCAAAAAGATGACATTTTAAATGCTATTAAAACTCTATATTCAGACGAATTCCAGCAAAAAGTGAATAAAGTCAAGAATCCACATGGTGAAGGAAATACTGCGCCTAAAATCAAAGAAATTATAAAAAACTGCAACCTCAGTAATATCATCAAAAAAGAGTTTTTTAACCTGAATTTTGATATGTAATAAATTTTCTCCATGAAAAATCTCTTTATAACAGAAACAGATACAATAAAAGAGACCCTTAAGAAGCTCGACAAGACCGCTGAAAAGGTACTCATGATTATTGATGATAAAGGCAAGCTCATCGGTACAATTACTGACGGTGATATTCGCAGGTATCTTCTACAGGGGAATAGCCTGGAAGATAACATTCAAGGCGTTTATTGTAGGAATCCATTATACATAAAAAAATCTGAGTTACAAATAGAAACAATACGTGAGATTTTACTTAAAAGAAAAATTGAACTCCTACCGATTATCGATCAAAATTTTAATGTAATCGATTATATAACATGGGATCAGGCTTTCTCAGAAGAAGAACAATTCATATTAAAGAAAGAAAAGATTAATGTACCCGTCATTGTCATGGCCGGTGGAGAGGGGACCCGTCTTGAACCATTCACCAAAATACTACCGAAACCGCTCATACCCGTTGGTGAAAAGACCATTA
>Ga0180433_10002023_pt1 | contig 32607 bp, 32 predicted proteins | sample SS_ome_8_FD_132980 | JGI IMG/M metagenome (GOLD analysis project Ga0180433, IMG submission 132980) | Hypersaline lake sediment archaeal communities from the Salton Sea, California, USA - SS_1_D_1 metaG | ecosystem: Environmental > Aquatic > Non-marine Saline and Alkaline > Hypersaline >...
ACAATTTCATCGGTAAAATGCCCCGAAGGAGTTGGTAAATAAACTGGGATATCTTCAGAGTGCCCCCAGGCATCACGAATAGAATCTGTTACAAAATAAGGAAAATAATCACCAACAGGGGGTTCCTCAAGAGGAATCACATCATATGTTACTATCGCAATTATTTCTTGAAGGTCAATACCCTCGCTAAATCCAAGCTCCTCGATGTTAAAATAAATGACTTGATGATCAGGAACTCCATATTCTATTGGAAAGATAGGATAATTCTTTATAATCCATGCATCACCCATACCTGCATCTGCTAAAATATTCATGTAGATAAAATCAGGCTGAGGTTCAACAACTATATCAACTCTACCCCACATTGAATTAAAAACAAAGGGTTCGCCAAGATAATACCAATCAAGTTGACTGAAGGTTGGTTCAAAAAATAGTTTTTCTCTTTGAAAAGTTTTATATTCTTGTGCAGATACCTGTAAAAATGTGGTAATCAACAGCATACAACATAATACACACATTGTTTTCTTTTTCATATTTTCTCCCCCAAATATTATTATTTGAGAATAATTAAATAAAAAATCAAAATTTAAATATTTCTAAAAAATTTTTAATCTTATATTTAAAATTATTTTGACAAATTAAAGATTTTTCCATTAATATTTAAAAAAGTTTATATAGTTTCTTTTACAAATATAATAGATTAGAGAGTGGGGTAAAATTTTATTATATTTAAATCACAGTTTTACCGGTTCCTCCCCGGCCTTTAAATTCTTTTTCTCCTTCCCCCTCACTCTCAAAAAATTATTATCTCTATTGTAATAATTCATTGTATATAAAAAGCGCTGTTATAAAAATTTAGAAATAATTTTAAACACAATAAGAATTACTTAAACAATCAAAAAATTGATAATCTCTCGTGGTGAGGGGAAATCAAAGAAGTGCTTGCTTTGAGAAAGAATCATTTTATTTTTTTCTTTCTCTTAGCCTTAATTTATTTTTTTAAAAATTCATTCAAAATAAGAATATAATTGATTTATCTCTTTTAACAGATCATTTCCCTTATCAGTAATTAAATACGTTTTGTGGTTGGATCCTTTTTCATTTAAGCTGTAATTTTCTTTTATTACATTTTTTTCAATTAAAAAAGACAAATAACTTTGAAGTTGGGAATAACTCATATTCCCTTGATGAAGTATCTCTGTTTTTTTAACTCCCTTTTTTGATAATTTTAATATATCTTTGATTATTTGAATTTCAGAACGACGTTTGTTAAACATTACTTCCTCCCACGGCAGCTCTTAATATATTGACGTTATCTAATATTCATTATTTAATATTTATTGTAAAATTTAATATCAAAAATTATAATTTAAACAACTTATTTGTTAGTCTGATTAAATAAATATTAATACAAAGATAACTATATTTATAATTAAGCTGTAATAAAATGTCGCGAGAGGATTTCAAGCCATTTATACCTGCTGAGAAGATAATTCCAGAGTTTACATTTAAAGCAATTTTTGTTGGTGTTTTACTTGCAATTATACTGGGTGCAGCAAATGCTTATCTTGGATTGTATGCCGGAATGACGGTGTCAGCAATTATTCCTGGAGCAGTTGTTGCCCTTGCACTAATGAAACCTTTTAAGCCAACTATTTTAGAGGTAAATATAGCTACAATGGGAGCATCTGCAGGTGAATGTATTGCAGCAGGGGTAATTTTCACTATTCCTGCTTTACTTCTTCTTGATGTTTGGACAGAAATCAACTATCTTCAGACTACCCTTATTTCTCTCTTTGGAGGTCTGCTGGGTGTTTTTTGGATGGTACCATTACGTCGAGCATTAGTTGTAAAGACAGACCTTCCTTTTCCAGAAGGAATCGCAGTTGCAGCTGTTTTAACCACAACAGTAGGTGGGGAAGTATCAAAACAAGGAAGTACAAGCGGTATTTGGTTAGCAATTGGAGGAATTATTGCAGGCTTATTCAAATTCTCTCAAATATCACTAAATTTATTCAAAGATACTCTGCATGGTGTCGTAAGTATTGGCAAATATGTTATTTTTGGACAATCCCGTGAGGGATATTTCTATGGTGGAACTGTCACTTCACCGGCCTTGTTGGGTGTAGGATGGATAATAGGTCCAAAGATTGCATCATATGTTTTAGTTGGAGGACTACTGGGTTGGATAATATTTACCCCACTAATTATTCTAGCAACAGGTTTACCAATTCCTGGACCTGAATTTGCAGATTATGGACGATTAGTAGGGGGATTTTATACAATATGGGCTGACCAAGTCCGCTATCTTGGTGTTGGTGCAATGTTGGTGGGGGGACTGTGGGCAGTTTATTCGATTAGAAACAACCTAGTTAACAGTGTAAAAGAAGCGATACTTGGAATGAAAGCTGGAAATGTAAAAACCAAGAAGAGAACCGAACAAGATCTTACTTACAAATTAGTTTTTATTGCAATTGGATTGATGGTTATACCAATTTTTCTTTTGTATCAATGGCTGTCAGGAATGATAGGAGTATCTTTAATAATGGCGGTTCTAACAGTATTTCTTGCTTTTTTTGCAAGTGCTTTAGCAGGATATCTTACGGGATTGGTAGGCTCATCAAACATGCCAATTTCAGGTGTAACTGTGATGGTAGTGCTAATTGTAAGCATTATTATGCTTGGATTAGGAGCATCAGGTATCGAAGGAATGGCAATTGTTATTTTTATTGCAGCAGTAATTGCAATTGGTGGCTCAATTTCGGGAGATTTACTTCAAACAATGGCATCGGGCCATATGATAGGAGCGACTCCAAAAAAACTACAATACTCTATGATTTTTGGTGTTGTATCCATTTCATTAGTTGTTGGGGCAATAGTAAGTGTTTTAAACCAAGCATTTACAATCGGAAGCCCAGGATTTCCGGCACCACAAGCATTTCTAATGAAAGGAATTGTAGAAGGTATTTTGGGTGGAGGGATGTTGTGGCCATATGTAATTGCAGGAGGGGTTCTTGCATTTGTCTTAATTTTAATTAATCTTCCAGTTTTACCTGTTGCAATTGGAATATACCTTCCTTTTACTTTATCAGTTCCAATTTTTGCGGGAGGTATAATTCGACAAATGACTGATAGATTCATGCAAAAAAGATACGGTGGTTCTGAAGAGGAAGAAATCTCAGATTGGGAACTGGCAATTAAACAAACCAATGTAAAACCAAAAGAAAAAGCAATTAGAACAGGGCTTTTGTTCAGCGCAGGTTTGGTTGCAGGAGAGGCATTGATGGGAGTGGTTGTAGCAGTTATTATTGTATTAGGTTTAAACCTTCAATTATTATCATCAGCTCCATGGTGGCCTAGTCTTTTGGTATTTGGGTTTATTGGATTGCTACTTGCGTATATACCTATTAGAGAAATTTTATCAAATAGAATGTAGGTAATTTGAAAAAATTTAATTTATTTTACCCTAATTCGTATTTTTTTATATTCTTCTATAATTTCAACATCTCTTGAATAACTATGAAATAGTCCACTAAAAAACGTTTTGAGGAATTTACTACCTTCAGATACTGATAGTATAAGTGTAAAGTTATTTTCTGAATCTATATTTAATTTATACCAATTGGTAATTTCAAAATGTTTTAAAATCTGAGTTGCAGTTATTAGTCCCTTGTCTTGGTATTCCTTGAAGTGTTCTTCACCGATTTTATAGATTTCGTCCCAAAACTTTTCAGAACCCTCACCGATTTCTGAAAAAATCGCCTTTCCATCTGCAATATCTATAATTAGATGCTCCATATTGGCCAATTTATCAACATATGCCTCAATTTTCTCAATTGGGGCTTTTTCTTGCAGTTCTTCTAATTTCTTTAAGCTATGCAAGGCCATTCGAAGCAGATTTGCAGTTGATCCTTTGTATTTAGAATGGTATTGGTCTAGGATAGCTAATGATTCATCATCAAAGTTTGCACATATCCTTTTCATCAAAAATTTGTAATGCAAAAAGAGTTTATAAACAAAATGATGACAAATTATGATAAAGTATGATTATTGATTATATCTAATGACAGTTGCTTACTACTTCATAAATACCTTTTTAAGAAAGTTATAACCAATATTATATTGGTGAATTTAAAAAAATGAACCAAGTATTAATATGTTTGAAAAATGGAAAAGGAAATATAAAAATGGATGTACTTGACCCTTGGAGAAAAGAGCTGGTTGCTGTTGGTAATTCCCTTCGGACTGGCGATTTAAAAAATATCTTAAGACAGGTTATAAAAGCAAAAGATGCAGGAGCAACTTATGAAGATATAGAGATGGTTGTAGATTTTGTACAAGGAAACGGACAAATTCATGGATATTTAAATGAAAAAGAGAAAAATAACATTGTTTCTAAGAAAGGAAGGAAATTTGTATTGAAACCAGAAATTGAAAATTTAAAAACATGTTATACAGACGAAGACCTCATTGCATTGTTAAACGCTGTACGTTCAGGGGATAAACATTTAATTAAAAATTGCATCAAAAAAGCATTTGACTCTGGAGCGACTAAAAAAGATATTTGGAATGTTTTATCAGAGGTTATTGGTGACGAACAACTTTTAATTTCTACAATTGAAGTCTTGAATCTAATTCATACCAAAAAGTAATTAATGAGATTGCGAAAACTATTGCTAGTTAATTCAGAAATTTTTGATGAACTAATAAACTAGTTAAAATTATAAGTATAATCCGGGTTTTGTTCAATTGAACACTACCCGCTCGTAAAATTTCTATTACATGCGTATGTTAAGGTCTGTTTATAGCATATACGATAAATTGTACATTATTACTGATAAATTCACTCTTACAATATTTTTGTTCAAATAATCAACAAATAATTTAATCAATATTTTTTGTAATTGGATTATTTGTGATGAGAATGAATAGGAAAATAGTAGGAATTTTTTTATGCAGCCTATTTCTAGTAGCAGGTATTGCAACAGCAGCAGTTTCTATCGAAGAGGAAATAAATTTTGAGGAAAGTCTTGGTAATAGATTATTTGTCTTTGGTAGAATGGAAGAAATTGAACATACTGGCGGTTCGGTTGACTTTGAGGTTATATCCTTTGTTTTCATTAAGCAAGGGATGGAAATTACAAAATTAAATAATAATGAGCAAATAAGGTTTTATTCACCAATGGTGGGAATTTTAATAAATAAAATTGTCATAGGATGGTTTTCTGGTTGGGAAATAATTGAATAATCCCTTCTTTTTCTTTTTAACTATAAACATCACAAAATAACATTTTTATTTAATTTATTTAAGATATGTTCAAATTTTGATTAATAAATGTTAATTACCATCTCCAATTTATATCTATTATCTTATAAGGAGGAAATCCTTGAATAGATATTCAAAGTTATTTGTATTAATTATTATAAATTTTATTATCCTTAGTTACAACACACATGGTTATCAACAAGAATCTTTATCAAAAACACTATCATCAAAAGATTTTGAATCAATAGAGGCTTGGAATAAAACATTTGGTGGAGAAGATTTAGATTGGGGTTGGTCTGTCCAAGAAACATCAGATGGTGGACTAATAATTGCTGGTGAGACTGTATCGTTTGGTTCAGGTGGATTTGATTCGTGGTTAATTAAAACAGATTGCAATGGTAATGAAACCTGGAATAAAACATATGGTGGAACAGCTAAGGATGGAAGCAGATCTGTTCAACAAACAAATGATGGTGGCTATATACTTGGAGGATACGCTGATTCTTACGGTTATCCAGGACATGATGCTTGGTTTATTAAAACAGATAATAATGGAAATCAAGAATGGGATAGTGTATTTGGAGGAATCCAATCTGATGGAACATTCAAAGTGATGCAAACAAACGATGAAGGTTTTATTGGAGTAGGATATGCTGATTCTTTTGGAGCAGGAAGTCATGATTTATGGGTGATAAAAACTGACGAATATGGAAACGAACAATGGAATAAAACATTTGGAACCGTAGATTGGGATACAGGTTATTCAATCAAACAATGTAATGATATGGGATATTTAATAATTGGAACTACACTTTCATATGGATCGGGAAATCAAGACGCATGGTTGATTAAAACAGATGTAAATGGAACTGAAGAGTGGAACAAAACATATGGTGGAACAGATAATGATTGGGGTTCAAATATCGTCATTAAAGAAGATGGTTTTTTTATCACAGGCGACACACGTTCATTTGGATCCGGTGGTTATGATATATGGCTGATAAAAACAGATTTATACGGTAATGAACAGTGGAAGAGATTATATGGAGAGCCATTATATGATGAAACAGGTTATTCTCTTACAGAAACAAGTGACGGTGGATTTGCAATAATTGGAACTAAAACCTCATTTAGTACTGAACTCACTGACATCTGGTTAATTAAGACTGATGATAATGGTCATATTCAATGGAATATAACCTTAGATGGTGGAAATGATGAATGGGGATATTCAGTAGATGAAACATCTGATGGAGGGTATATTATTGCAGGTAGAACAAACTCATATGGCAATGGCAATTATGACCTATGGTTAATAAAAATTAAAATAGAAAATAATGAAAATCAACCTCCTGCTGCACCTGTTATTAATGGTTCAATAGAAGGTTATATAGGTTATGAACAAAATTTTACTATATCTGCAATTGATCCTGATAGCGACAATGTATTTTATTATATTGAATGGGGTGATGGTGAGATTGAAGAATGGATTGGGCCCTTTAAATCTGGAGAAGAGATAGATATAAGTCACACATGGTTAGATGAAGGAGAATACCTAATAAAAGCAAAAGCAAAGGATACAGAAGGTTTTGAAGGACCATGGAATGATTTTGATGTATTTATTTCACCAATAATTGAAATTGGAGTCATAACTGGTGGATTATTCTCAGTAGAAGCAATGATTGATAATTTAGGTGACATTGATCTCGAAAATCTGAATTGGAGTATTTCTATAGAAGGCAATGTTTTTTTTGGCAGAAAAACTATTGGAGAAGATTGTATATTGTCAGGAAAAAATCTTATAATAACTTCTAAATATATATTTGGATTTGGACCAATAAAGATTACAGTAAATGTTAAAGTGAGTAATTTCCAAATTGTAAGAAAACAAAGTGGGTTTGTTTTTTTGTTCTTAATTAAAATGATTCCTGGTGGGTAATCATTTAAAAATATTTGTCAGTACAAAATAAAAAATATTTTATTTAACTTTAGTTAAATTTATATTTTAATTTGGTATTACGATTGTTATACTTATAAGGGGGAAAAAAATTGAAAAAGAAACTAATAATAGTATTTTTTTGTACGCTGTTAATTACTGGAGCTACCTCAGTTGCAAAATTTGAAACAGAAGAAAATCAATGTTCACTAGCTGATGTTTTAACATTTGGTCAGGTTGATTTTTTCTTCGAAGAAGAACAAAAAGATTCAAGTTGGGGTCATTTAAGTATTATGGTGCCTGAATTATTAGAGATGTATCAAACTCAAAAGGGATATCTTAATGTATACATCGATGAAGGTTGGGTGGTTCAAAACCAACTTGTAGATAATGTTGAAAATATGAAACAATTATCAATTTATTTTGATCTTGGTGTAAAAAATGGTGAGGATGTTCAACAGATGTCTGCATATGTTCAGTTTTTATCAGAACCTACTTTAGAATTTAAAGATGGACCTCGAGATGAATACAATGTTGTGGCAGTAGAATATAATGCACAAGGACTTGGTCCAATGTCACCAGCTGTGCCTGTTGAAATAGATTTGATTGAATTTGATCCATCAGGTTATACCTATGATTTTACAAAACCCAATTTGGAGGAAAATGAAAATGTACAGTGTGCAAAAAATCAATGCGCACCTATGGGTGTTGCAAATAGCTTGCAATATCTTGAAAATAGACATTCTTCATTTTTCAATGTACCACATGACCATGAAATAGGTCTTTACGGTGATGATACTTTAGTAGGTCAATTAGATGAATATATGGGACGTGCTGCTTCAAGTCGAACCAATGGACCTGGAGTGATGGCAGATGAGATGTTGGAAGGAAAATTCGAATATCTTGCCGATAATGGTCTTAGAACTGCTCTTATTCATAGGCATCAAGGTCACGGATATTTTGACATGCCATCTGGTGATTTTACTCACTCTGGTATTACCTCATATGATGAAAGCGTTGATGGTAAAGTCACATTTGATTGGATAGAAGAACAAGTCAGAAACTGTGAAGATGTTGAAGTTGGAATCAAATGGGGATCTGGAGGTGGACATGTAGTCCGAATTTACGGATGTGGAAAAACTCTCGGTCAGCCTTATTTAAGATACAAACATGATAGGCTTCAAACCCATAACGATCTTACGGATACTCAGGGATTGGAAGAAGCTCAAGTTTTTGTCAGTGACCTTGATGGCGATGGAATGATGAACTGGGGTTCAGCAGGAAATGAAATAGTATTTGCAGTTTCCGAATCAGTTCAGCCTTTTAGGCTTGTAATAACTGTCCGTCCTGTAAATTTGTATGTTTATGCTACAATTATAAATTATGCAGAATACGATCTTCCTAATGTCATATGGTCAATTGAGGCAGAAGGTTTTGTACCGTTTGGTCCAGTTACTTCGGGAAATGTAGAAGTTCCGGCAGGTGGCAAAGTACAAATTCAATCAGGAATAATGTTTGGTGTAGGACCTGTATCTATTACAGCAATGGTATCCATAAGAGCTTATGATATTAAGCAGGAAGTACAATGCTTCATGCTAGGTCCTTTGTTACTGGGGATGAAAGAAATATATTGAACATATCATTCAAAGATAAAACATCAATAATCTCCTTTTTTTTTAATAATTTATTAAATTTATTTTTTTAAAAAAAAATTCATCGGGTGTTAAATACCCAATAAATTACAAAGAATGCTAAAACCAGTAAACCTTTCAAATAATCTACTAAATATATAAAAGTTTAAACTGAAAGATTTATTCTTTATTGTTGAAAGAATAATATCAACATACTCGTAATCATCTTGATCTTCAGTGTTTTCGATTTTTATTCGACCTGAAAAATCTCTGTTGTTTTTATCTGGTACTACGCAAGATACTTGAACCGTAATATTACCTTCCTCAGGTAAAAGATCCTCGCCAAACTCAGGATTAAACGTCCAAGAAGTTCCATATCCCCAGCTTGGCCAATCTTCGATTTTCCAATTAAGTAATGAATTTGGATCGCCAATATTTCTTAAAATAAAACTACCACTTACCGTTGATCCAGGTTTAACAATGCCTAAATCAATAGCTCCTTCACATTCCAAATCAGGAATATCTGGTATCTCACTTTCTGACGGTAGATACTGTATCTTAAATACGTCATTTAATTGAAAACTTGGAAAAGGATTGATGTATTCCCATAATTTTTCTTTAACATAGTTTACCTCGAAAAATTTTCCTTTTGAACCCTCGCAAATAATAGTATTGCCATTTCTTAATCGTTCAGCTCCACCAACATAATTTGAATAGAAATTTGTTGGATTTTCATCAGTATAAGTCCATATCTTATCCTCTGGGCCGTATGGAAAATCTGGTTCAATAAAATAATTACCAATACTGTCAACAGGGGGGATTATTTCATCAACAGATGAATATTCACCTTCTGGGCGATCTACTCCATTATTAAAAATAAGAATATTACCTTCACCAGGACATCCAGATTCTATCCAGTTCGCATCATGCTGGTCAAATAATTTCTGATCCTCTACATCTCCTCGTTGATACGCTCTTGGATTGCCCCAACGATAGAGAATATCTCCTCCTTGTCCACTATTACCACCTGAATGGCCTTTTGCCTCTTGAGAAGTTGTACTATGATCAATTACCCATATCTCATCAAAATTTCGTATAGTAAGCAATATTTGATCGAATTTTTCACTATAATCAATTGAGTTGGTATGAGTCCAATCTGCAGTATAACTACCAAAATTAATATCAACCAACTCAGGATGTTCTTCCACAACTCCATAATTATCTTTGCTAGCATCAAAATCCTGTATAAGATGGTCCCATAGGTGCCATTCCCATACAATATTACCGCTGGATTGACCTGTTTGCTGTATCTCAATTATGTGATCTGGCATTAATAGGTTTCCTTGAAGTCTATCTGGATCTCTACCATTTTCAATTGCCTCTTGTCGTGTTTTATATTCCCATGCAATTGCTAAAATATTACCGTTTGGTAATAATTCTAAATCATGATGCGAAAGGTAATAATCAGAATAATATGTATAATTCCACAATAAAGAACCATCCCATGATATTTTTTGTATACATCCACCAGATCCATCACCGTAAAATGTTAATTTTGCAGCTCTAATTAATGTTCCATCTTCTAGCAAATATACACATTCTCCGGGCCAATAGTTACTTTGCCAAGTGTGATTTATAAAACCATTTTTTTGAATAAGGTATGTTGTAGTGGAAAATCTGGGTGCAAACAAAATTTGACTTTCATTTAAATATGGTGAATCTACATTGCTTTGATCAGATGAGGGAATTACTGCAAATGGCAAAAAACAAACACCAAGCATAAAAATCATGATAAAGACAATGCAAACTCGATGAAAATCAATGAAATTCATTGTATTTACCCTCATATAAAAATATTAAATCATATTATTATAGTTTTCTCTTTATTTTATTTAAAAGACTTGATAATTTCATAATCTTTCAAAAATTTTAAATCATATTTTTTGTTCGTTAATTTAAATGAAAATTGAAATAGAGGATCTAGTTTTTGGTTCATTAGCACTTATTGCTTTAGTAATTTGGTTATTACTCATATTATTATTTGATTACCTATTGATAGCAATAATATTCCTTTGGATTTCTATGATCTCCATATCTTTGTTATACATTTATTTTTACAAAAAAAATAATAGAAATATCAAACTCTTAAGACTTCGTTTTTTGATTTCAGGTATTCCAATATACCCAATGATGATATATTATATTTTTATCTTGATAGTAAATAATGAATTAACTAGTGGACAACGATTTCTTCCCCTTTTTGTTTTAGTCCCTAGCTTAGTTCTAAATGGTAGTATTCTTTATATTTGGGAATTAAGAAAAAATGATAAATTAATCAGTTAATATATTATAGATTACTAATCTACAAAAGTAAAGAATCGAGGATCCAAAATAACTAATAAAATCATCATCAATACCACCATAAAAACAATTAACCATACAATTATTTTTTTTAATAAATCCTTCTTATTGAAAATTGATTCATCCAACTGATTTTCTTTTTCTTCCAGATACTCATCCTCCAAGTTTATTAGTCATTACTAAACTTCTTTTGTGTAAGTAACATAAACATCAGTTCCTACTGTTTGAAGATGTAATTTAGTATCATTTTCAGTGAAATAATAATTATATGAGGATTGTTCTTTACCGTCTTCGTCCAACAAAAATAATTTTCCGTCTTTAATCTGCCAATCAAAAACCATTGGCCCATGCGTAAATGTTCCATCTGAGGAAAATGTCATTGAAAAAGTAGTTTGAAAATTTTCACTGTACGCACCCCAAGTACCTACAAATCTTGCTTCTTCATCTGGTTGAGATGTGTTTTGCTCTGTACATCCACACAATAGTCCAACAGAAAGTAATATTGAAATTAAGATTAATGTTAAAATTTTTTTCATATATTTCTTCACTTTTAAGGACATAAGTATATATTTAAACAGTTACTAATTATATTATTTACTAACACATTATTAAATTTATCTTAAAAATTTTTATTTAGGGTTAAATTATTAGTTTAATAAGTTAGAAATCAATAAACAAAAAAGAAAATTTGATAAAATAAAAATTTTTTTAATTTGAATATGTACGTGTTCAACTACATTATCACCTGCGAAAAAAGTAAATAAAGCATAGGCTGTTTAATTTTCTTTCTCTCTATAGGAGGAATGTGTAAATGAATGGGAATATGTGGATGCAAAATATAAAACAAAGGAAGAATTATAGAAAACTAAAAAATGATATTGATGACTCCACATTTGTATCGTGGAAATCTGAGCTAATTAAATCGCTACCCTCTTTTTGGGAATCAATGGTATGATAATTGATACATTCTGCAATAAAAAAATTTATATTGAAAATTTAAGGGGTCAACAATAATTAGGAAAGGAGGAATTATAATCCAAAAAAGATTGACCCCTCTACAATCATTATAATCGTTTAAGTTTATAAATTTAACTATCGTTAATATATATTTATTTAAAAAATACTAAAAAAATTATCTTTTTTAAAACAGTTTCAACACATTAACTTCATCACTAGCGAAATTACCGGCATTGTCATAACCAATAACCTTTAAAGTATGTCTTGAAAAAGTTCTATCACTCCAAATCAAAGAGAAAGGCAATGAAGAATCCTCAACAATCAGTTCATTATCAATATAAAAACCAACATGACTCATGCCTGAAAAAGAGTCAGTTGATTCAGCTTCAATCTCAATAATTCCAATAACTAAAGTGGTAAATAAATTGATTATTTTTCTATTATTCAAATAAAATGCGTCCTTGGGTTTCTTAATAGATACAATAGGTGGTGTATTATCCTCAGAACCAGTTCCATTCCAGCCTGACACCCTTGCCATCATCCACCACCAAGCTTTCCCTTTTAAATAACAATTTAAACACTGAGAATGAGCACAACCACAATCTGGACAATCATGTGTTTTGCACCATTCGGTACACCAGTTACAATAATCAGTATCATCAGGGTAATAATTACCATCAGGGTCGTAACTTTCAATATCTGCAAAATCAAACAAGACCTTGTCATTATTGTTGCAAAAAGCGCGAATTTGGTTATTACGTGCATATAAATTACCATCGATTCCAGTACCATCTAAATGACCAGTCATATAGACAAACGTTACATCTGGATAGTCTTGTTCAAGCTGATCGAATGTATTTAAATAAATATTAATTCCCTCCTCGGTATTGTCTGAGCAACCACCGCACCAAGACATCATAACCATGTTACATTCAGGATTATTGTTCAAATAATTTCTTATATCTGGTTCCCATGAAACATCACCATTATGGCCCAAATCATCACTAACTTCATGGAAAAAAGGTGGGTCCAAAGAAGAGTTTTCATTTTCTAACGTATTGAGTCCGCTTATTATTTGGCTACCGTGAGAAGTATGACCGTAATAGATATGAAAGTCATTTTTTATAATATCATAATAGACATTAGGAATTTCATCAAAATCAGCAGCAGCAAGATGATCGGCAATTATGGGCTGGGCATCAACAGAACTTGATGAAATACCTATGAATATGATAGAAAATAGACATGTAAAAATTGCAATAAAAAAATATTTTCTATACTTATTAATATCAATCGATTTATCCATTTTCCCAATCCTTCCTTATTCAAAATAATAGTATAAGTCCAATATATAAATTCTTTTAAATTATTTTAATTAAAATAGATAAATCAATAAAGTAAAGCAAATATTTATATAAAGAATGCAACTATTATTAAATTAATTAGACTCAAAAATAAACCTGGGGGATAAAATAATAATGAATTATAAAAATTTTTTAAAAAAAGCAGTGGTAATGTCAATATTGTTTTTTTTCATCAGCACCAATATCTCAACAACAGGTGAAAAAATAGAAGATAGGGCATTAACTCAAATCAATGACAGTTATATGATTGATGATACAACAATACAAGTAAATATTAACTCACTTGAGTTTGAATTTGGCACCAGTTCAACTGATAATGGAGAATTTTCGACTATTAAACTACCAAAAGGAATTTTTACAACATCAGTGGGCAAAGCAAAACTCCCGTTAATTAGCTATACTTTTGAGATTCCACAAGGGGCAAATCCAATAATATCAATACAAAAATCAGAGTGGGAATCATCAAATTTACAAGATCTGAATCTTCCTTCAATGATTTTGCCAGTTCAACCTTCCCAAGAAAAAGGATCTATTCAAAAGCCTGATTTTGTATTGGATGAACAATATTATTCATCAAATACATTTTTGCCTGAATATATTGCTGAAATAAAGGATATTAGTGAAATGCGTGGACACAGATTTGTATTGGTTGAAATCACACCTGTTAAATATAATCCATCAAGCAGCGAAATCCAGACAATGATAAGTTGCGAATTTACAATCGATCTGCTAGGCAGTGATATAGATTTAACATATGAAAAACTGTCCCGTTATTCGGCCCCTTCGTTTGAAGATTCATTCAAAAATATGTTTGATAATTATGGTTATTATGAAAGAAATATCTTACAAAGAGAAGAAGAGGGTTTTCTTATAATTGTTTATGATGATTTTATTGAGGAAATTGAACCACTTGAAGAACTAAAAATTAACTTTGGATTTGATACAACTGTAACAAAAACTTCAGATATTCCAGGAGGGGCAACTAAAGAAAATATTAAAGAATATATAGAAGAAGCATACAATGAATGGACCAATCCTCCAGCATATGTGTTACTTGTAGGAGATACGGATCAAATCCCTACATTTCCTGGTCAAACATCAGGGCCTACAGCTGTTGATTTATACTATGTTACAATTAATTCAGAGGATTATTTCCCAGATATACACATAGGCCGCTTTCCTGCATCTCAAGAATCACATGTAACAGCGATGGTTGACAAAACAGTATATTATGAAACAGGCAATTTTGGAGACAATGGATGGATAAAAAAAGCAGCTTTTATGGCAGGAAATGATAACTATCAAATCTCAGAAGGAACTCATAATTATGTTATTGATACATATTTAGAGCCTAATGGTTACAATTGCACAAAATTATATGAGGTTACTTATGGAGCAACTACCCAAGATGTAAAAGATGCTTTAAATGATGGTAGAAGCCTAGCAATTTTTTCAGGCCATGGTAGTACAACGTCGTGGGCAGATGGCCCAACCTTTACTCAATCAGATGTAAACAGTTTAACAAACACAGACATGTATCCCTTTGTATGCAGCCATGCTTGTGTAACTGGTTCATTTGCATTGTCAGAATGTTTTGGAGAGACATGGTTAAGAGCAGAAGATAAGGCAGGTCTTGCTTTTTGGGGCTCATCTGCAAATACACTATGGACTGAAGATGACATTCTTGAACGTGGTATGTTCCAAGCATGGTGGGATGATGGACTTGAGACAATTGGTGGAATGACAGATATGGGATTATATTACCTTTATGAAAATTACAGTGGTGGTGGATATACAAAATACTACTTTGAATGTTACAATATACTTGGAGATCCATCAGTAAAAATCTGGACAGATGATCCAAATTCTCCGCCTGAAAAACCTGAAATACCTAATGGTCCAGATGAAGGTGCAACTACCATTGAATATACCTTTTCTTCTAGTACCACAGATCCTGAGGGAGAAGAAATATATTACATATTTGACTGGGGTGATGGAACTGATAGTGGATGGATAGGACCATACAATTCTGGTCAAACAGGTGAAGCAACTCATGCATGGGAAGACGAGGACATTTATGAAGTAAAAGTAATTGCGATGGATGAAAATGGTCGCCAAAGCCAATGGTCAGACCCAACGACAATAAATATTCTACAATCGCCACTAATGGATATTGGTATTGTCAGGGGAGGATTCTTCAAAATAAACGCAGAAATTAAAAACATTGGTTCTCTAGAAGCAACAAATATAGATTGGAAAATTGAACTAAATGGTGGTGCATTTATGGGTAAAAACTCAACAGGAACAATACCATCAATTCAACCAGGAGATGAAGAAACAGTCAGTTCCAACACAATTATTGGATTTGGAGAAACCCAAGTAACTGTTTCTGCAACGATACCTCAAAGCTCTGATTCAAGAACACAAGGTGGAAATATCTTTTTCTTTTATCTTATAGTGCATCCAAGTGGTGACTAATAAATTCATAGAGTAATGGGTGTAAATTTCCACTCATTATTATTTATTTTTTTCTTTTACCTCATATAAATTACCAGAAAAATCACGTACAAATAATAAATCTCTTTCACCTTTTTTAACTGTAAAGGGTTCAAGACCAAATTTCTGGCATGCGTCAACAAACTCTTCTTTGTCCTGCACATCAATACAAACATGTTCATATTCAGGTTTATTTATCTTGTCAACAATAAAAACCTCAAATCTTACTTCTGAATTATCATAAACATCAATTTCTATATTTTTATTTATACCAAAAATTTTTGATGATAATTCTTGTGTAATAGAAAAATCCCTTAACTTAGGTATCTTCATTATTTGTGTAAAAAAGATTGATGCCTTTTCTCTGTCAGAACACTGCAATGCTACATGATTTAGATGTACTTTTTTGCTCATTAAATCAATGAAATACTGCAACATTTTATAAATTGTATGATAGTTAAAAAAAATAATTAGATAATATAAAATGTTTGAATTTCTATAACTACTTATGAGTGGTGTGGGATGGTTTAAAAATTCAATTATATACCATATTTTAATTGACAGATTTGCGGGATTTGAATCAACAAATAATTGGAATCAACCAAAATTTCTTGGAGGTAATATTAAAGGAATTACCAAAAAACTTCCGTACTTGCTTGATCTTGGGATTAATACAATTTGGATATCTCCTTTTTATAAAACAACAGCATACCATGGTTATCATATTACAGATTTCTACCAAGTCGACCCTCACTTTGGAAATTTAGATGATGTCCAAGATTTGGTTACAGAATGTCATAAAAATAATGTACATATAATTGCAGATTTTGTACCAAATCATCTTTCACGTCAACATCCCTTTTTTATAGACGCTCAAAAAAATCAGCAAAGTAAATATTTCAATTGGTTCTATTTTACATCTTGGCCTGAGGAATATCTAAGTTTTTTAAGTATTAAAGAAATCCCAAAAATAAATCTTTATAATATAGAGGCAAAGGATCATATCATCAATGCAGCAAGATATTGGTTGAACCAAGGATTTGATGGTTTTAGACTGGATCATGTGATTGGACCGCCACACTTATTTTGGAAAGAATTTAAAGACAATGTAAAAAAAGAATTTCCAAAGGCTGTTTTAATAGGAGAAGCATGGATGATGGGGATAAAAAAAAGTGAATTAAAAACTATTAACATCAAAAGAAAGTATATGAAATGGTTGTTTGGCTCTGCATCAGATCGTCTTTTTAAACAGTATTTGGGAGAATTGGATGGTGTTTTAGATTTTAGATTTCAAGAACTAATAAGAAAGTACATTATTCATGCTAATTTATCAGATATAAGTTTTAAAAAAAGGTTAGAAAAACATTATAGTAATTTTCCAAATAACTATTTTCTTCCTAATTTTCTTGACAACCATGATATGGATAGATTTTTATTTCTGTGCGAAGGTAATAAAGAAAAATTGAAAAAAGCAGCAAAAATACAATTTTCTTTGGAACAGCCACCAATTATTTACTATGGAACAGAGACGGGGTTATCTCAAGATAAATCAGTATGGCAATCTTCAGCTTATGGGGATTTACAGGCCAGAAAACCTATGAACTGGGAAAAAATGGACCAAAATCTTCTTGAATATTATAAAAATTTAATAAAAGATAAGAAAAATCAATTTTAAAAAAAATTGTTTAAATTAAAAAACGATTGACCTACCATGGAATTTAACCTTTTCTTATGGCCAATGATTATTTCAATGCTCATCCCAATATTATATTGCATATTCAATAATAAAAAATCATGTGTAAGAATTGGTTTAATTACTCTTGTAATGATTTTTATTGTTATCTCCTATTGGCCATTTGTTAATTCGAATGTATTTGGAGAGTTTACATACATTATTACAAAATTCCTACTTTTTGTATTACTTCCAATTATAGTAATTCAATTTTTAGATGAAAAAAAATCAACGATAAATCTGGCAAAATTTGGTTTAAAAAAACAAGGATTGAAAAAAAGTGTAAAATATTTTATACTTTTTATTCCAGTTATGATAGTTGCTACAATTGTTGTACAATATATTCATGGAATGGATTCAGATATTAATATCACACAAGCAATACTATTGTTTTTTGAATCATTCAATGAAGAATTCTTATTTAGAGGAGTTCTGTTTATTTATTTAACAAAGTTAACAGATTTGAAAATTGCATATATTACTTCACTTGTAAGTTTCATTCTTGTCCATCCACAAAATCTAAATAAAATCTTAATACTCGGAACAATAGTCCAAGGAATCTTAACTATAGAAATATGCAGAAAAACTAACAATTTTGTCGGTGCTTGGTTGCTTCATGGATTTAATAGATTTTTCAGTCTCGCAATTTATCCCTTATTTGTTTAAAAAATTATAAATATCATAATGTAGATGATTTTTTTTAAAATGGGAGGAAAATATGAATAAAGAAAATAAAGAGGAAATTTGTCCTACTTGTGGTCAAATGATGAAACATATTAAATCTCATACCCATTCTGCTAAAATAAGTGAAACTAATGATAATGAAGAAAGTTCCAAACCAAAATTTAAAACTTCTGAAATTTGGCATTGCTTGAATTGCAGCGAAGAATGGCAAATAGATATAATGGACAATATTTGGAGAAAAAAAGACATAAAGGACTGATTTGGGCTTTTATATAAACTATTGAAATTATATTCTTTTGACATTATATCAAATAAAATTTTTATAGTAAAAGTAAAAAAAGTTAGAGTAGGAGAGAGTCTAATCTTCTTGAAATTTGAATTATACTAAATTTCTAGGAGAGGATGGGATAATATTCAACTAATAATAGATATTAAAAAAGAAAAGAGTGCAGTTTCGCAAGTAATAGCAGTTACTTTGATGGTTTCAATAACTGTTGCTATTGCAGCAATTTCTTATGTTTATTTTACAGGAATAGGTGTATCGACTGAAGAAGATTTAACTACTCTTGCTATGAATATTTATTTTAAGGATGATGATGCTAATGAAATAGTATGGTTAGTATCAGGTCTTGAAGGAGCTTGCTTAGAAGAAAATGATTATGATTCTTCTTTATTGTATGAGGATGGAACAAAAGACTCAGGTGCAGTTGTTGAATTTCAAGATGTAACAACTCCAGGATATGTTAATGAGGGAGACACTTTTTTAGTTAAATCATCTACTGATGGGTATTTCGTGCTTTTAATTACAGATTCCACAAGTGGAGATACAATTTATAAAAGTGCTCTAACCCAATATTAATCAAGAGAAAATTTCTAAATTAATCTGTTAAAAACAAGAGATTTCTTTTTCTTAATTGTATAAATGGTTGTACCATCATTTCTTTTTATGTTAGCCATATCAGATTATTTCTCCAGCTATCCACCCCTCAATAATTTCAGTATACCACATTGCAATAAACTTCCCATCTTTCTTCAAATAATTACCATTTAAATCATAGAAATTATCATTGAAAATAATAATACCTTTGAAAGTATGAACATACTTGTTCAATTGAATATAGAAATACACCTTATGATTGTTATACCATGCCTTACCATAGATTGCATCTTTTTCTTCTAAACCTTTAAACGCTCCTTCATCAGTAGAATCATAAATCCCCCATTTACCAAAGATATTAAAATCACTATCTGGCATTGTCTTGATATCGGTGACCTTATCTAGTTCAATATCATCTATATTATTCATAAACGTCGAAGGATCTGTTTTCGATTCAGATTTTTTATTAACAAAAAAAGTTAAAATATCATCTTGATTATTTGCAGCTACTACTATAACAGGTACTGATATACCAATTATAATAAAAACAACCATTATTTTTACTAACATTCTATTCATTTTATCACTAAAACGGTAATCTTTGTAAGTATTTTTAAAAAAATTGGTACAATGTTTTTATTATTTTTTTTCTCTTTTCAAATTGTATAAATAACTATTTTTAAATCATAAAAAAAATTGTAAATTAAAATATTAAATATCATCTTTTTATAAGTTTGTATAATAATATCTAGCAAACATTTAAATAATAAAACACATGATTTCATTATGGGGTTGAAAATGAAGAAAAAAATTGGTTTTTTAAGTGTATGTATTGCAATAGTTATTTTATTAGCAGGTACTTCACCAGTAGTAGGATCTCTGGATAAAAAACAACTCGAAGAAAATCAAAAAATAATTGTAGAAGTAAATAAATATTTAGCCGGAACATCTGAACCAATACTTACTGAGTTAAACTACGAAGAGGCAGAGGAATTAAAAGAAATTTTGATAGATTTAAATCGAGCAATAGAAGAAAATGACGAAATGGCAATTTCTATTTATGAAAAAATTCTAAACCAAAGAGGATTTTTTGGTAAAGAATATCAAAAGATATTTTCTAAAAGTTCGATTTTTAAACAGATAAAATCACAAGAATATCCCAGTGTTTTAGATGAATTTAAACCCTTAAATGGAGATAATGTATCAAATACATTATGCTTTTTTAATGCAATAGGAAAAGGAATCATTATATTTCCTCTAGGCCTTAAAATATGGGAATCGATTATAGAAATAGTAACAAATGCTTCAAATCCCTTAGCAGCTCTAATCTTGTTATTAGTATTTTTACCGATACTAATTTTAGTAATGTTATTTACACATTTAATTCCCTTCAGAATATTAATGACTAGGGGAGTTGTTATAATGAATTCGGGATCCATCTCTAGCATTGGATTAAATGGTATAAAGCGGCTACAAGTTACAGAACAAATAGGTGTGAATCTAAGTTGGTTTACTGGTATAACATTCAATATACCTTTTACAAATAACTCATTTTGTTGGGTATCAGGTTTTGCAGCAAAGGTTGGAGAAGGGGTTGTTTAAATTTAAATATTGAAATTCCCATCTTGAATTGAAATTTATTTAACCGACTTTCTTACCTCTTTTTTTATTCTTTGAATGTGTCCTCTACCTAAACCCTTAACCTCGCAACCAAGTTTAAAATATTGCCTTATTTCATCATCTGATAATATTCCAAAGCAATCAATAACGGCAATAGGTTTACCTGCCCATGTAACTATTTCTTGTGGATTGAGATTTAAATATTCTTTATGAGGTATTGCTAATATCAGTGCTTCTACACCGTTAAGTGAGTCAGATAGATTTTTGCTTACCCTTAAATTCTTTAAATCTTCTTGATTTCTAAAGAAGCGAGATAACGAATGACCAGGTGCAGGATAAACATCTTGCTTTTCAAATTCATACCAATGTTCAACATATGGATCATGAACTCGTATTTCTGCACCCATTTCAGTTAATTTTCTAACAACTATTTCGCTACCTGCATATCTTGTATCCCCAACATCTTGTCTATAGCTAGCACCACATAATAAAACATCAGCACCAGCTATATATCGGCCCATATTCCTTAAAGCATCTCGAGTAAGTTGTGCAACATGCAAAGATCTAGTATCGTTAATATCAATTGCTTGAGGTGTTATTTTAAAGACATTATCACCATCTTCAAATCCTAAAATATGTCTATATGCCCAATATCCCAAAGCACCATCTTTTGGAAGACAATATCCGCCTATTCCGGGTCCAGGGAAAATGATATTATTGTGAGTAGGACGGATCTTAATTGCTTTTATAACCTTAATTAAATCAACACCATTTCTTTCTGCAAATAAACTCCATTCGTTTAAAAATGCTAAAATTGTAGCACGATACGAATTTTCAACTATTTTTGTTGTTTCAGACTCTATAGGTCTATCCATAATAGTTAGAGGATAATCTTTTGTATTTAACACCTCATGAAGAAACTTTTCAACACGTTCTCTTGCATCAACATTACAACCTGCACATACTCTCCAAAAATCTCTAACACTAGCAACATAATCTTTACCCGGCATTACTCGTTCAAAGCTATGAGCAAGCAATGGTTCTGATTGAATACCTCTCTGATCAAATGCTTTTTTAAGTATTGGCCAGGCTACAAATTCAGTTGTACCCGGAGCAACGGTTGTTTCAATTAAAACAAGACATTTTGGTTGTATCTTTTTACCAATAGTTCGCATCGTTTCTTCTAATGCTCTCATATCAGTCTGTCCAGTTTTCATTTTGCCTAGATCATTTTTAGAAAAATCACATTGGATATCAACTACCACACAGTCAGCTAAACCTAAACAATCACTATTGAAAGTAGCAATTAAAGTATTATTTTCCAATACTCCCTTTGTTATAAGCTTATTTACCTCAGGATCTTCTGCCTTAATAGGTGATTCACCACGATTGATAAAAGGAATCTTCCAATAACTTCGATAGCTTGGACGTTGGCATCCAATTACAAATTTGGTTAAATTTCCATGTTCATCTTTGGTATCAGCAACAATTGCGGCCATAACCGCACCCACAAAACCAACACCCATTACAACAACAATTTCTTTTCCTTCTGCTTTTGCATTTTCTGCAAGTTGTTTTACACGTTCAAATTCTTGTTGATATTGATCCTTTTGTGGAATTGGGAATTTTTCGCCTGAAGGACTTGTTGAATATGTAATTGATTTATTGTCTGTCATTAATATCTCCTGGTCTAACATATTGCATGTTTGGTTATTTAATTGAATTAAAAATAATTTTCGTTTAAAAAAACTTTTATTATTCAATAAAAGAAACTCTTATATATTCTTAATTTATTGTTCGGTGAAACTAATATAGGAAAATAATTAATATGTATCAAGAAAATAGAAACAGAGGGTTTAATCGTGGACCTCGAGAAATGCATGAAGTAACTTGTGCTGATTGCGGAAAACAAACCGAAGTCCCATTCAAACCGGATGGAGATAGACCAGTTTATTGTAGGGAATGTTATCAAAAACATAAACCAAAAAGATTTTAGTAATAAAAAATAAAATAATATTACTTTAAGCTTTTGTTACATAAAATCTTCTTTTTATTTATTAAATAAAAAGTTATTTATACAATAAAATCACTCAGGATAGTTGATAATTGAATAAAAATGTAGAATTCTATCATTTTTAGAAAAAGTGTAATGGATTTTATTAAATTTTGTTTTTTTATCGTAATCAGATTAATTGAAGGCTTAAAAATGAAAGGAAAAAGAAGAGTATCAAATAAAAAAACCACCGCAAGTAATAAAAAAATTATAAGATGTAAACAAAAAATGATTCCAGTTTTTGAAAACGATAATTGTGAAGATTTTGTCAAAAAAGATAGTGGTAATACTGATAATTTTTGTAAGAATTGTAAATATTCTTTTTAAAATAGATAATAAAACTTAATTTTTTACAAGGAGAATAATAATTTTATGAAAGGAAAAGTTAAATGGTATAATGTAAAACAGGGTTGGGGGTTTATTGAAGGCGAAGATGGTGATGACATTTTCGTTCATAAAAATGACATACCCTTTTGGACAATATTTCTTAATAAAGGAGATAAAATTGAGTATAACAAAAAAGAAACAAAGAAAGGGTTAAAAGCAGTCGGATTGCGAGTTTTGTAGTATTTGAATTAAATATCAATAATAAATATTCATCTTTTATGCTCTTGTGGTGGATTTATATGAGGAGATATCAGATCCATAAGATATTTCTTTAATACTATTTTGATTCCTGCTAACCAAAACACAGCACAAAGGATGAATATAATTGTCAAAAAGTCCCACTTACTAATTACTAATCCTAAAGCAATTCCAGCAGCAGGGGCATGTTCTGTATTTGTTACAGCCATAATAAATATAGATAGACCAACTGCTAAAGAGCCAAATACAACAAGAGAAGAGGTGCTATTGATAAAAATATCAATACCAATATCCAGAGAAGCAATTAAATAAAAAATAAAACCAACTAATAATCCAACAAAGTATCCACCAATCAAACGTCTAGGATCAGAAGAGTACTGGGAAGGCATGGTAAATACAATAAAAGCACTTGCACCAAGTGCAGTAATTAAGGCTGCTTCATTTAAAATATCTAAAAAAATTAAAACAGCCAAAATTGTTAAAGTTGCAAGTAAACATTGAAAAAGGTATTTTAAGGTATGTTTTTTGAATTTTTTATCTATAATAATGATTTTTGACATGAACCATCTTATTCTGCAAAAACTTCAAGATATATTAAAAGAATAGAATAAGAAATTTTAATGAGATTTATTTACATTCTGGAATTTTTCCTAGTCCTTTCAAATGTCTTGATAGAGTCACAACATTTCCAACTGCTTTTATGTATCCAACAGGTAAACAGATAGTAATATTACCCAACAGAGGTTTTTTAAATCCTAGTTCTTTGATCGCATCATCAGATAACTCTATGTGCATGTGAGTTACTTCCCACTTTTTAGTATTTACATCAATCCCAGATATTTCACCAGCTTTGAAACCATCTAAGGTTACAACATCCATACCATCAATTTTACTAAATTTCATTGAAAATCCCATTTTATTAGACTGAAATCAAATATAACTTTTTTGCTTAAAAGTGATTATTAATAGATATTAATATTAGATCTAGATTATAATCTGACATCCTATTTCCTTTATAATATCCCAGATTTTTTATCACTCAGTAATTTTCTAATGATTTAAAAGCAATACAAATACAAAGAAGTTTTTCACTCTTATTCTTTGGTTTCAATATTTTTAATTTAAATTTTCGATTTGTTTACATTAGCAATATTATGAATACTTACAAATTTAAATTTTTAAAGAAAAGATCTTCGCAACATCACTTAAATCTAATTTAAAATTTAAAATTAGTAATATTCGAAATAATAACATTATTAATTATTTTTACAGTTTTCTATATATACTTCCAATATTAGAAACATTAAAAAAATCTATATACATACTCAAGATACTGGTTTACCAAATTTATTAAAATATTAAGAGGGTGCGATATAAATGAATAAACTACAGGTTGAATTTGGAAAATGTGTAGATAATTTTAATAGTGCAAGGAATCAATTAAAGAAATGCATTAAAAATGCCATGGACAGGGGTTTAACACAAAAGGAAATAATGGCTGTAGTAGATTCATATTTTGGAGAAAGTTGTGAATTATGTACTGCAATAGTTTATGCAGAAATAATGAAATACGAGTTTAAGGAGAAAATACATCCAGACTATGAAGCTTAATGATTTTTTAAAAAAATCTTTAAGATAAAATTATCTTTGAATTACAAATAGACATAAAAAACGTAGCATCTGATAATTGAAATAATATATTATATTATATACTAAAAATTTGAAATATAGCATTTTGTAAATAGAACGAAAAATACTTTGATGAATGTTTGATGCTAGGTCTAGGCCGTAAGCCTTACCTGTATATTTGACGCAAAACCCTGTTATAAGACGAGTTCCAAAAATCTTTGATGGTGAAAGGTAAAAAGGGGGAATATTTCCCCTCCATTTAATTGGAAATTGACGGCAAGCAAGCTTTATAGCTTCTTTATGCTGTATTCAAATCCAATAATATTACATAGAAATGATAAAATGAATAAAAAGTACACTATAAACTAATTTAAAAACAAAATCGGAGGTTTAAAAAATAATGGGTTTTCATAGACAAGGTCAAACAGTTGTTGGTGCTTATATATCTGATGAGCTAAAGGAGTATCTCGACAAGCTGACTGCTGAACGTGGTTATTCGACCATTTCGGATTCTCTGCGAGCAATTATCATTGAGCATCAAGATTTAATTTCCAAGAGAAAGGACAGAAGTGTGGCGTTAACGCCCTCAGATGACACAGCCAATGAAATACCACCATTGAGCTAAAGATGAACTAAACAAGGTAAAATAATAAAGATAATAAAAAATAATGATATAATCAAAAAAACCTCATAAAAGTAAATGAAAAAAAGAGTTTTTCACCGTAGTTAGACAATTGTCTATCTTGATGGAAAACAATTATAACATTTTTCATATCCTTGTGGGGGAAGTTTGTATCTCTTATCTTTTTCATATCTGACATTACAATTTTTTGGTATGGGGTATCTGTGTATCTTTGAGTTTTTCACAAAATATTCATCCATCAAAAAAACCTCTTTAAATTCAGATAATAATTGTGTCCTTATAAAGACATATGCAATTTATTATCTGGTGAATTGTGAGGTGTCAGGGTTGAAATGATTAAATTAAGTTTAACAGTAACAACAGCAAAAAGAATAAATAGTAGAATTTCATAATTATTTCTGAGGAATATATTCGGGGGAGATGGAAAAATGCTAGATAAAATAATAGAAATAGTTGTTGGAGCATTTGTTACTGTAGTAGGCATTGTTTGTATCTACTTCGTGCTCCAAGCTGTTGGATGGATTTAAATAAATAAGTTATAGAAAATTCATTTATTAAAATAAGGTGATTCAATGATTGATGCAATATTTGATTTCATTGCAGATAATCCACCTTCCATAGCGATAGCTGGTGGCATCTTGCTCTATTTGTTTGGACATACTGAGTTTGGTGTTATTGCATTTTTCAGTGGTGTAGTACTTCAAATTCTGTGGCTGATTCTTGGATAAAATTTAAAACAAAAGTCACTTTGTTTAAGGTTGTTAACCACGATTCAATTTGATAAATAAATTAGCCTTTGCACACACTCAAACAATGTATATTCAATCTATCTTTATTGTTAAACAAAGTTACTCATAATTAATAATCCACAAGGGATTTTATATATAAATCCATAGTCGGACTAGGGATTTATTTCTGTACAGGAGGGAATGTGGGATAATATTATTTAGTGCCAACTTTCAATATATTTCTTCTTTTAATCTGATGAATCATAACAATGATAAGAAGAATACCTGCATACCACTCATATCTTCCTCATCAGATGCCCCCTGCTCACATGTCACCGATACAATAACTTTAATTTTGCCAAATCCGAGAATAATACCAGATTTTACAGGTAATTCTTGACCAACTTCCAAATAGTCTTCTTTACCATATTTGGTTTTATCAATTAAATCAAGTTTTCCACCATTAACTTTCATTGTCCAATTAATATCAGTTGCTGGAGCATCCCCTACGTTTTTAATTGTTGCAGTTACCCCAATAAGACCCTTAATAGATATTATTTTCATATCTGGTTTTGTCTCAGAATATACTTTGTCAAAGTAAACACCATCATCTGTCCAGATTGCATAAATTCCATCTGGAGATTTTCCTAGATTATAATCTTCAATATTATCTTTAATTTGCTCTTCATCTATCCAAGTGGCACCACCATCAATAGATATACTACGATATAAATTGCCACCTTTGATATATGAACAGACAAAGGTATCTCCATCCCAATTGGATATTACTTCTGGATTTGTTGCTGATTCAACCACTGAGGTATAGTGAGAAGTAATTCCTCCATTATTGGAATAGTAACAGTCTATGTTATCTTCTACCTCAGCTACAATAACCACACTATCATTGTATGCTTCCACTGATGGTTTGGAGAATTTAAAAATTGTTAACCCAAGGTAATACGCCCCTATGTATGGATGATGACCATCCTCATCATAAATACCAAAGTTATCTTTTCTGACAAGTAAATCGGCATCTGTTTCATGGTCATATACAGCGTATGACATTCCTGTTATTTCATCTATAGCAAAATCAGCATTCAAACATCCTGATGTAAATAACCATTCAATTGTTCCATCTCCTGTTTCAGTAGGATAGAATATAAATGGACACCCATCAATATCTCCAGAATATCCATTGTATCCAGTACATGCCATGCCACCATAGTTTGAAAATTCTGGATGTGAATGACAAGAAATGGACATGCTATTGAAATCATCAAATCCATACAATGACCAATCAAAAGACACTCCAAAGATTGTCATAGGGTCATCTGCAATTATCAACCATTGTTCTGCACGATTATGTTCTGGAGGTATACCAAACGTGGCAAAGAAAGCATGGTTATTACTATCAACATCAGGATACATTGCTCCAGTAGTCTCAGGATAACATCCAGATTCTTCCCATGTTATTCCATCAGGTGAATACCAGAAAGCAGGGGCCCAATTTGATTCTCCTAGAGTTATTTCAAATCCCGCTAAGAATTGACCTTCTAAATCTCCTGCTATATCTGGATGCCATCCTTCGTCATTAATTTTAATACCATCTTTTGATAGGTATTCCAAATTATTATGTTTCTTTAGATTGACTATCTTCTTTGCTTTCATATCAATTGATTCTGAAAAAACCTCTAGTTCTCTAACTCTTAAAGATTTATTTTCAATATTTATTCCAGTCGTTGGAATACTCATCCCAACCAATAGAATAATTATCCCAACAACCAATAGTTTCTTCATTTCACACTCCTATATCATAAGGTTTAGACACTGGATTCCAATCCCAGTTTAGGAGACGACAGACGTGATAAGGTCCATGACCTCTCCAGTCACTCCAATAATTTTCATTAAAATAATCAACCATATATAGAACATTACCACCCGGGGGAAAAGTGTTAATATGCTTTTCATTATTTATAAAATTGTTACGATAGAATCTGTTGAAACAATTGAAAGAATAAAAATCAACTCCTCTTTGATTAAAGGCAAAGTTGCAGTTCATTATTCTTGTACTATAGACTCCGCTAAAAAAACCTAATCCAATGCTGTTGTTACTTATATTGCACCCAGTTATGATAGTTTTTTTCGAATCTCCAAAAAATAAAATCCCATAATTATCATATGAATTTATAATAGAGCAGTTCGAAATATGTGTCTTCTTCGGCCCATAAGCAATGCGAATTCCCTCTTCACAATTTGTTAAAGTACAGTTAATGATTTTTAATCGGTCACATTCATTCCATATTGCCACAGGTGTTACCGAGTCTAAAGTACAATTACTAATATGAGAATCATCTGACATCCGTGAAATTAAAATATAGGCATTACGACCATAAAGTACACAATCTGATATGATTGAATTGGGTGCACCACTTAAATAAACCTTATCCTCAATAAATTCACAATATGATATACTTGTATTCCAAACCAGTCCGTAATCACCTACATAAATATGTATGCCACTATCACCTGGATTATAGAAATAACAATTAGAGATACATGTATTTTCCACTCCACTGTCGTAGAATATTATTCCCCCACATCTGTTATTTACGATGTTACAATATTTTATTTGGTTATTATCAGAATCAACAACAATACCACGGGTTCCTGGTTTCGAGCTTGTTACAGTAAAATTAATAAATACTATATCTCCTCCTATAAGATAAACAACACATTTGTAGTTTCCTTGACCATGGATAATTGTATTGTTTCTACTTGCACTAACCAATTTAATCGATTTATCTACAATAATATCTTGTTCGTAGTATGTCCCATTATACACAAATACAGCATCTCCATCTGATGAGTCATTGATTGCATCCTGTATCTTAGTATAATTACCTGGACCACTTCCACCAACATACAAAGTGTTACCATAATTAGATGCAGTTGATTTTTCAACATTGATTCCAGTTGATGGAACGCTCATCCCAACCAATAGAATGATTATCCAAACAACCAGTAGTTTCTTCATCTAATCAATACCTCAAACAACCTCTGCAACAATGGGAACCTGTCTAACAGACTATTGAGCCACCAGAACGGATTATATGCATAGGGCATTGTTACCTCAAAATATGCCCAGTCAGATTCTTCACCAAGGACATCTTTTGCTTTTGCTCTTATTGTGTAATTGCCTTCCTCAAACCATGTATGCCCATAATAACATTGTTCTCCTGAGGCACGTTCTCTTTCCCATCCTTCATTACCATCTCCCCAGTCGATATAAAATGATATTGGATTATTATCTGGGTCTGTGACCTTGAGCTGTAATTCATAGATTTCTTCAATTTTTCCTTCAGATTTTCCAGATATTATTGGGGTTTCTGGAGGGCTGTTTGATTCAACTGGTCCGAAAGCATGTAGATAGCTTTTACTCATATCATATCCAGAACCTACATACACTGTTCCATCTTCAGCAATAGCGGGAGAAGAATCAACCCAGTTATATGCAATCTTCTTTCGCCATCGTTCAGTGCCATTAGAGTTAATGGCTACAATATCTCCTCCTCCGCCATCTCCAATATGGGTTCCTACATAGATTGTGCCATCAGCTGAAATAGCTGGAGAAGAATGACCTGCCCACCTGTTATTACCCAGTGTGCAACTCCACCTTTTAGTCCCATTAGGATAGACAGCATACATCTTATCAGAACACACATAAATAGTACCGTCTTCACCGATGGCTGGATTTCCTGTTGTTCCTTGTGACATTTTATATTTCCATTTCATGGTTCCATCGGGATTCAAGGCATACAAGTAGTCGTCCCATGAACCGATGTATATGGTTCCATCATCTGCAATTGATGGATGACCGTGGATTTCATCCCCTGTTTTAAATCTCCACTTGAGGGTCCCGTTTGGATTCATGGCGTAAAGGTAATCATCACCAGAACCTATGTAGATTGTTCCGTCATCACCTATGGCTGGGTCTGAAGTTATTTTGAATCCTGTATCATAGTCCCATTTTTTCGTACCATTAGGATAATATGCATTTATTCGGCCTAAATCACCAGGACCCATCGCCCCCACATATATTGTTCCATCCTCCGCTATTGCAGGGGAAGATGCTACCGAACCTGCTGCGCCACATGTCCATTTCAGGCTGCCATTACTATTAATTGCGTATAATTTACCATCCCAACAGCCAACATAAATAGTACCATCTTCACTGATAGTAGGGGTAGAGCCAGAGAGATAACCTCCAGTATGATAAATCCATTTTAAAGTGCCATTTGGATAAATAGCATGAATATCTCTATGGGTAGTAGTATAATAGATAATACCGCTGTTATCAATAATTGGACCGCATTGAATCCATCCTGCATATTCATCAGAAGAAAACCTCCATTTCTCTAAATCGGTAATATTTTCAGTGGCATATGGACTTCTGCTTGTATGGTGTGCATCATGGCACTGCATAGACCAAGGTGAATCCATCGGTGGACTACCAAGTATTGGTATAGGATTTGATACAATAGATTGTGATTCCATTTCCACTACATCTGTTTTATAAGGATATTCTTCAAGTAATTCCTCACTTAAATGCGCATACTTTGCAGAACCAAATCCACTGACACCATAACAGTAGAATGCTAAGTTATCAAGTAACTCATCTTGTTCATTATCAACCATCAACTCCCCAACCTGATTACCCACTCCAATAAATGAAGTAGAAATAAGCAACAGGATTACCATTATTGGGACAAGATTCTTCACTGAATCAACACCTCCAACAATCTATGTAGAATAGGGAATCGGTCTAACAGACCATTGAGCCACCAGAATGGATTATATGCATAGGGCATCGTAACCTCAAAATAAACCCAATCGGATTCAGCTCCAAAAGTATCTCTTGCCTTTACCTTGATGGTATAGTTCCCTTGTTTTTTCCATCCATGAATTCGAGATAGAATCCTACCAGGATCATATTCCATTGTCCATACTTTAAGGCCGTCACCCCAGTCAATGTAAAATGCAATTGGATTGTTATCTGGGTCATCTGTTGAAATCTTATATTTATAGTATTCCTTTATACTTCCATTGTTTGGCCCTGTGATAGTCGGTGTATCAGGAGGTTCATTGGTTTCTTGCGGACCAAAAGCATGTAGGTATCCCCAAGCATTATCCACTCCACTCCAAGATGAGCAAATATAGACGAATCCATCATCACCAATAACTGGTGAGGATCTTATTAGTAAGTCAGTTATAATCTTACGCCATTTTAGATTTCCATCAAGATCAAGTGCGATTAATTCACCTCCACCTAACATACCATAATCAATGTTACTACCGATATAAATTGTACCATCATCAGAAATCGCAGCAGTTGAACCCCATACACCACTATCATTACCAATATCAAACTCCCATTGGGTCGTACCATTTGGCGATATACTGGTAATCACACCGTTTGAAGTGCCAAAATATAGATTGCCATCTTTGTCCTGAGAAGGACTCGATCGCATACCACTAGCAATTCTTTCTTTCCATTTCAAGGTTCCATTTGGATATAATGCGTAGAGATAATCATCATCAGATCCGCAATATATAGTTCCATCTGTTCCAATCGTGGGTGAGCCATGTACCCAATTCCCGGTTTTAAACTTCCACTTTAGGGTCACATTTGGATATACTGCATAGATATATCTATCATGGGAGCCAAAATAAATAGTGCCATTATCGTCAACTGCAGGTGTCGATTGAACAACATCATTTGTATGAAATGTCCATTTCTTTGTGCCGTTTGGATAACGGGCATCAATTCCCACTTTATAACCATAATAAATAATACCTTCTGGTCCAATAGTAATTGAGGTGTCGATATCTGTAGCCCAATGCTTCCATTTCCCGGTTCCATTTGGATTCACCGCTTGAACATAACCACCATAAATGGGAATATAAATAGTACCGTCTTCAGCAATAGCAGGGGAACTGCCGAAATTACTAATTTCGCCAGCAGCTTCGAATTTCCATTTCATAGTG
>Ga0180433_10002024_pt1 | contig 32606 bp, 49 predicted proteins | sample SS_ome_8_FD_132980 | JGI IMG/M metagenome (GOLD analysis project Ga0180433, IMG submission 132980) | Hypersaline lake sediment archaeal communities from the Salton Sea, California, USA - SS_1_D_1 metaG | ecosystem: Environmental > Aquatic > Non-marine Saline and Alkaline > Hypersaline >...
AAGAAGTTATTGAGAGTATCATTGGTTTTAAGTTAGAATTAAAAGACGATGCTATAGAGGAAGCTATGGAACTATTAAAGAGTAAGGGTTATAAAATAGTTAAAAATTAATCAATAAATAATATGGGGAAAATTTTAATAATAATTATTTGTTTATATGGACTATATAATCCATACATAGAGACTTATTGTGATTGTAATTCTTGTTGCAGTTGGGATAGGTATTCAGGGATAGAGGCTTATTGGAGATTTGATAAGATTAATCAATAAATAATATATGAAGTATCAAGAAAAGTGCGAATATAGGTATAAAATAGGTATAGTAAAGGTATAATTATACTTAAAAATTAACTATAAAAGAGTATGAAAAATAAAAATGATTTTACTACTATAACATTTGTTGTTGCCACAGTCATGACTATGGCATTAATGCAATATGTTTGGCCTTATTATAATTTAGCGTCTAAAAATGAAATAAGGGGTTTAAATGAGAAAATTGCATTATATCAAAATGAATATGATGAAAAATGTGAATGTGAAGAGTGTGCTGAAGTGATTGAGTGTGAAGAGTGTAATAATGATGTTGAGTATATTCCTTATGAAGATACGGGAAAACTAGAGCAATGCAATGATGATATGGGGTTAATTGAGTTGGCTTTAAATAATTGCAGAGATGAGAATAATAATTTAATGAAAAAAAATACAGATATACAGGATTATGCTGATGAAGTTTATGGGTTGTTAGAGGATTGTCTTGACAAATATCCCTGGTAATGTTATATTACTGTTGTAATGTTAGGTAAACTTGACAAAGTCTAATATATGTGATATAATGGTTATATAAGATAAAAACATATAACCATAAGGAGACTTAAAATGCAAGAAGTAATGGAAGTTTTAGGAATCAATGAAAGACAGTATCATGAATTAGTAAATGAAATGACAGAGTTTTTTTGGCAAAAACGTGGTAGAATGGAATTAACCACTGATAATATTTTAAAGTGTTTTTTAAATCTTTAATGTTTTACCTAATTTTACATAAGGGGTTGCAAATAGCGACCCTTTTTTATTTGTCTGAATAATTTTCATATGATATAATTATAGTATGGAGTTACTGAATTGTTAGTAAATTTGATAACTGTTTACATCCAACTTAAAACTGGGCAGCGTATTGAAAGTACGGCTTTATTGGTTCTCCTTTCTAGAGCGGTGTGGAGCAGTGGCAGCTCGTCTGACTCATAATCAGAAGGTCGTGGGTTCGAATCCCACCCCCGCAACCATTTTATTTTGTTTTTTTTATTTCTAATTACCTCCTGGGTGGAAAAGTGCTTAATCGGGTATAGGCGACCAACACCCAGTTAGAAAAAAACTAAGATATTTGTTTAGTTGCGACCCTTTTCAAGTGTCTTACTAGTGGATTAGCTGTAGTCCAGGGGTTTAATTGGAAATAATCTTCTCGCCACTATGTTTAAATTAAAAATAAAATCATATATCGTAAGCCTAAATTGTTAGGCTTTTTTTATATATGAAAGTACTTAACTTGTATTGTGGAATAGGGGGAAATAGAAAGCTATGGGGGAATAAACATGAAATAGTAGCTGTGGACAATAATCCAGTCTTATGTGATTTTTATGCAAATGAGTTTTAAAATGATTTAGTTTTAGAAGGAGATGCCCATGAATATCTAAGAGAGCATTATAAAGAGTTTGATTTTATATGGTCTAGCCCACCATGCCAAACACATAGCAGTTTTAGATATAATATATGTGTTAGATGTAGAGGCACTGAAGCCAAGTACCCAGATATGACTTTATATGAAGAGATATTGTTTTTGCAACACCATGCTGAATGCAAATGGGTTGTAGAGAATGTTAAACCTTATTATAAGCCTTTGATACCAGGAAAGTTAATACAAAGACATATGTTTTGGAGTAATTTCGACATACCAGACAAAGAATTTCCTAAAGACAATATTAGAACAGCATAAATACCAGACCTACAAAAAAAGTATGGCTTTAATTTAGATGGTTGGAATATTAAAAATAAAAGACAAATACTAAGAAATTGTGTTGAGCCTGAACTGGGTAAGCACGTATTAAATCAAATAAATGGAAATAAAACCGTATAGCAAAAATGCTAAGAAGCATCCCGAAAAGCAATTAAAGGAGTTAGCGGCAATAGTTGGGGAGGTAGGCTGGAGAGTCCCTTGTTTAGTTAATCAAGATGGTATTATTATAGCCGGGCATGGCAGGTGGGCTTGCTATTCAAAATATAAAGAAAAGTTTAATCTAAAAGAAATATGGATAATTAATGACTCTGGTGAGACTGTTATGGGAGAGCCCGAAAAAACACCAATGACTGAACAGCAAGAAAAGATGTATAGATTAGCTGACAATAAAGTAGCTGAAAGTGATTGGGATATGGGATTAGTAGTCCCTGAACTCAAGGAGTTGTCCGAGGAGATGGCTAACTTAACTGGCTTTGATATAAAGGATAGGCTAGATGATGTTTATACTAAAAAGGTAGTCCCTCCTACTTATGAGCCTAGTGGTGATGATTGGAATGTTAAGGACTTATATGATGATGAAAGAACTAGGAAATTTATAAAAGAAATTAAAGACTCAGATTTACCTGACAATGAAAAATCTTTTTTGATTAGCTCTGCACATCGCTTAACAGTGTTTGATTATGCTAAAATAGCTGATTATTATGCTAGAGGTGGTGAAGTGTTAAAAAGACTAATGGAACGGATGGCTTTAATTGTTATTGATTATGATGAAGCTATTGAATATGGTTATGTTAATTTATGCGATAAGATATTTGATAACTTAGACGATGAAATAAATGAGAAATAATGATTTTGCAATTTTTATATTAACCCATCATAGAGCTGATAGAGTTTATACTTATAAGGCTTTAAAAAGAACTAATTATAGTGGGAAAATATATATTATTATTGATGACACTGACCCTGAAATAGAAAAGTACAAAGAAAATTTTGGCAAAGACAATGTTATTATATTTAATAAAAAAGAAATCGCTAAAGAGTTTGATGTAATGGATAATTTTGATGATTATAGGGCTGTTGTATATGCCAGAAATGCTAGTTTTGGGATAGCCAAAGATTTAGGGATTAAATATTTTATGTTGTTAGATGATGATTATAGTGGTTTTTGGTATAGATATGACAAAGACTTAAACTTTATTAGTAAAAAAATTAAAAATTTAAATGGTGTATTAGACTTAATGTTAGATTATTATAAGAGTACTAATATTAAGAGCATTGCTATGGCACAGAGTGGTGATTTTATAGGTGGTGACAATGGCTTTTATAAGTCTCCTACTAGACTGAGAAAATGTATGAACTCTTTTATATGTAGTACTGAAAGACCTTTTAAGTTTATAGGTAGAATAAATGAAGATGTTAATACTTTTGTGAATAATGCTAAGTTTGGTGATTTATTTTTAACTATTCCATTTATTACAATAGACCAGAAGGAGACTCAGTCTAACGCTGGTGGACTAACTGAAATATATTTAAACTTAGGAACTTATGTGAAGAGTTTTTACACTGTAATGATATCTCCTTCCTCTGTTACTGTTGCCCCTATGGGATCTAAACATAAAAGAATACATCATAAAGTTAGTGGAAAAAATACTTACCCTAAGATTATAAATGAAAAGTATAAATAATTGACATATATATAAAAAGATAGATTAATATAATTGTAATAACAATATTAAACAATATGCCGTTCAAGAAGGGAGACAAAAACATCAATAAAAATGGGAGGCCAAGAGGCAGTGGGCTTAAATTAACCTCTTTATTAAAGAGTGAGCTAGAGAAAGTCCCTGAAGGACAAAAGAAAACATACTCTCAATTATTTATAAATAAGTTGTTGCAAAAGGGCTTGATTGAGGGTGATTTTAATACATTAAAGTTGATTATTAACTATGTTGATGGCCTGCCTAAAGGAGAAATAGACTTAAATAATAAGATAAGGTTATCTGTTGAGGATAGATATCATGCAGAGGAGGCTATTAAAGAATACTTAAATGACAATACAGGAAATACTACAGGGGGACAATAAGGCACAAAAGAAGGCATTATTTAGTTTTGATAAAAAGGATGATAATAATAAGGTGATATTTAAGTTTAATTTATGGATTAGATTTTTTTTGACTAAATACCTTGAGAGTAAAGACGCTCCTTTTCATAAAGAAATAGATTTAAATAATTTGAGAGTTTATCGAAATGAGATTAACTCATTTGCTGATATTGCCTTTAGAGGTGGCGCTAAAACCGCTAGAACTAAGTTATTTGTTGCTTATGTCATCTTAAATGATTTAGACCATTCCCGTAGATATTTTAAAATATTAAGTGCTGATGGTGTTAATAGTAAGCAAATTGTTACTGATATATATAATATACTTGTCATGCACGATATTAATGAGTTATATCCTGAAGTCTTTAAAAAGACTGACGCTAAACGTGAGGAAACTATGAGCTCATTTACTACAGCCACTGGTGTTAAGATAATCGCTGACACGGTTGGTACTGACCAGCGTGGGGCGTTACAAGAAGAGGCTAGACCTGATTTTATATGGTTTGAGGATTTTGAAAATAGAACTACTATAAGAAGTGCGGTTAAAACTATTGCTATTTGGGACAATATGGAAGAGGCTAGGACTTCTTTAAGTAAGACTGGCGGATGTGTTTATACCTGTAATTATATTTCAGAGGCTGGGAATGTTCATAAATTAGTTAATAAAAAGAGTGATAAGAATATTGTGTTAATTACCCCTATTATTGACAAAAAAGGCAATATCACATGGCCTGAAAGATACTCAAAGGCAGATATTGAGCAAATGAAGCAGGATGATGATGATTTTGAGGGGGAGAGGCTATGTGAGCCATCTGCTGGTAAGGATATAATGTTTGATAGACCTAGATTAGAGAAAATGGAAGTTTTACAGCCTATTAGAGAGTCTGGACAGTTTAAAATATTTAAAGAGTTTGACCCGAGCCACAGATATGGGAGCGGACATGATATTGGCAAAGGCGTTGGTTTGGATAGCAGCACCTCGGTTTTTATTGATTTTAGCACTATTCCTGCGAGAGTGGTTGGAACGTTTGCCAATAATCAGATTAAGCCGGAAACATTTGGCGATGAGATTAAAAGACAGCAGGATATTTTTGGCGGATGTATTGCTGGGGTTGAGAATAACTATGGAACTGAAGCTATATTAAGATTGAAGCAATTAAATGCCAATTTATACACAACCAAGAAAAATGATAAGCAAATAGCTGATAGACAGTCTACTGAATATGGTTGGAACACCAATGCTTTAACTAAACCTAAGATGTTATTTGCTTTAGTTAAGGCAGTAAATGATGGGCTATTAGAGTTAAGTGATGAAGCCTTAATTGCAGAGGCTAAGAGCTATACTAGGCATGATTTATTGGAAATTGTTAAAAACCCAAGATTGACAACTAGGCACTTTGATTTATTAATGGCATGTGCTATCTCGTGGCAAATGAAAGACTATGCTATAATAATAGATAAGGTAAAACCATACAAGCAAGAGGAGTTTGATATGGGTACAGAATACTATGGAAAATAAAATTAAGAAGCCTAAATTTCATATAGGGCAAGTAGTTATATTTAAGTTAATGATTGGACGAACTGACGGAGGAGTAGACGAAATGTATCATCAAGGCATTATTAAATGTGCTTATCTTAATGGTGAATGGTATTATACGATTGACGAGGGGGATGATTGGCACAGCTCTATAGTTGAAAAGGATATTATAAATTTATTTACAATGGACAAATAATATGTTGGAAAACAAGGAGCTAGTATCAAAATTGGTAAGGATAGCCTGTAAACAAATTGATGCTTGCGAAACATTTAAACAACCTCGCTATAAGGATTTTAAAAAGATTGAGGATATTTATTTAAACAAAAATCCTAAACAGCTTAAAAATAGGTTTAATTTGCCATTACCTATTCTTTCTGGTTTTGTGGATACTCTTAAAAGTAAGATTGATGATGCTCCTATTATTAATTATAAACCTAGTGAAGAGGCTGATTATAAGGCTGCTAAAAAGGTGCAGGCTGTTTGGGATAGAGAAAAGAGCGATGATTTAGGTATGTGGGAGTTTATTGATAGGCAAGTTAAGACTTTAGCTATTTTCCAAGGCAGAGGAACATATAAAATATATACAGATAATATTAATGGTTTTAAGAGCCATTTAGAGTTTGTTGATATGTATGATTTTATTTTTGAGCCTCAAGGTGGCGTTAAATTAGATAATCATATATTTACTGGGCAAAGTAATATCTTTAAAACTAAATATGAATTAATGCAAGGAATGAAAGATGGATATTATGACAGAGCTAGTGTTAGGAATTTAGTTTTGACTTATAGCGAAGATGCTAAGATGACAAAAGAGGTTAAAACTACTAATAATGATAAATATAATAGATTCAGAGCTTTAGGCTTAGACCCGGTTACAAATAATTATGTTGGGGATGTTGTAGTGAATTTAAATGAACACATTATGCGATATAATGGTGTTAACTATTACTTGTTATTTGATAAGGCTACTTTAAATTGTATAAGGTGCGAAAAATTAGTTGATATGATTGGTGATGATAGGACTCCTTATGTTAGTTGGGCTACTCATGAAGACCCTGGAAATTTTATGAGTAAGGCGGCTGTTGATGATATTTATCCTATTGCTGATGGAATGAAAACTATATTTAATCAAGCAATGGATAATATACAAAAGAGAAATTGGGGGCAGAGAGCTTATGACAGAACTATGTTCCCTAACCCTAAAGAACTTGAGTGGAAACCTGATGGCTTAGTTAGTGTTAATACTCAAGGGAAGGCACTCAGCTCTGGTGTTTATACTTTTGAAACTCCTGATAATACTCAAGTTACTGTAAATATGATTGAGTGGTTAGATAATTTATTAGGCAACAAATCTGGTATTACTGCAAGCGCACAAGGTGCCAGTGATAAGGATACTAAGGTTGGTGTATATTACGGAGATATGCAACAGGTTGCCGATAGATTGGGGTTATATAACAAATCATACAAAGAGGCTTGGGCTCAATTAGGCAAAAGGTTTGTTGGTGGTTGTAAGGATAATTTAACAGAGCCTTATGCTATTAAAATAATTGGTGATAATGGAGTTGAATGGGATGAGTTAAAGAATAATGAAATTACAGAATTTGATATTGATGTTAGCGGTGGTGGTGTTGAAATACAACTAAATGAGATAAAAAGAGTTAAGCAGGCAGAAGCTATATCAAGTATTATTAAAAACCCAGAGTTATTTATGAAAATTAACCCTAATTGGATTATTGAGAAAATATTGAGTGGAGCTGATTATGATGAAGAGGAAATCAAGAGAGCTGTTGATAACCAAAACCAGGGAAATCAGGAGTTAATGAGTGAAGCGGCTGAAAGTATTCAGGAAATATTAAAGGGCAAAATGCCTGAATTAAACAGAGGAGCCACCACTGGTTTTGTGCAAAAGATTAAAGACTTTGCTATTGATAAATTAGATAATGAAAAAGATATTGAAAAATATGAGATGATGATGAACTATGCTATGGCTCATTTACCAATAGTCCAGGAAAATATGAAAAAAAGAGCTATTGCAATGAGAGTTGCCAGAGCTGAACAAATGAACGCAGTACCTCAAATGGCTGGAGGGCTTGGGCAGATTAACGCTAGTGAAATGCCTGAAGCTATTCCTCAAGGCACTGAAGGTGGCACTGCTCAAAGGAGCCAAATGGCTACTAAAAATAACATGCCTATATGAACATAGATGGAAAATTAAAAAAAATCAAAGAGGAGTATACAGAAAAAGAAGACCAGGAAACAATAAGAGAATGGGAGCAAGAAGCAAAAATTAATAATGAGTTTATAAAATTACAGGACAATTTTGCTGTAAAAATATTGTTAAAGCAATTTAAAAACAGTATTGATAGTATAAACGAAAGATTAATGAATGATGAGAATTTATTAAACGAAGATGGCAGGTTATTGGTTAGAGAAAAAAGAGTGTATGAAGATATGATAAATAATTTCGCAGAAGCTAAAAAGAATAATGATTTATTAGAAAAAGAAATAAGCAGTAAACTATGATGGATATTAAATATACAAGAGAGGGGAAAGATATAACTAATAAGCAAATAATAATTAAGAAAATACCATTTTACAAAAGGTTATGGGTGATAATAAAGTGTTTTTTTAAATTTGCTTTTAAAAGAAAATACGATGTTTAATAAGCTAAAGAAAAATATCAAGGAGAATCATACAAAAAAGATTATAGAAAAAAACAGTTTAGAGGGTAAATTAATGGCTGAATTAAAAACTCAATATGAATTAAATCCGCCGACCCCGGAAAAACAAAAACAAATAAAAGATATGCATGAACAGTTTGAGAGAGAATTAAGTGCTATTGAGGATGAGTTATTTAAGCAGATGCGTGAATTAGAAATCATGTATATGCGTAGTGAGATTAAATTATTAAAGGATAGTATTATTAAAAATACATTTTAATTATTAAAATTTAAAATTATGGCTAAAGAAAAAAATGTTGAGGTTTATTCTCAAGAAGGTGAACTAGTTAGAGTTTACACAAAAGAAGAGGGCAAGAATCCTGCTAAATTAGCAGAAGAGTTTGCTAAGAAAAATGGATATAAGACAAGAGAGGTTGATGCAGAATAAAAATTAAAATAAACAAGGTGAGAGTCAACTCAATAAAATCGTTTTGCGGTTATAATTACGCTTATAATTAATTAATGCGAGTCAACGCAATAAAATCGTTAAGAATATGACTGAAGAGAAAAAAAATATTGATGATTTAACAGACGAGGAGTTTGATAAATTATCAGAAGAGGGCAAGATACAGCCCGAAGCAGAGGAAAATGAGGAAACCTCTAAACCTGATGAAAATCAGGAAAAAGATTCTCAAGAGGAGCAAGAAGATGAAAAAGTTGAAGAGGATGACGAAATTGAGGATGAAAAAGAAGAGGAAAAGACTGAAGCTCCTATAAGGACACCGCACATACCTTACTCTAAACATAAAAAAGAAAAAGAAAAATGGGGTGAGGTAAAAAATGCTCTTGAAGAAGAAAATACCGGGCTGAAAAAGACTGTTGAAGATTTACAAAATAAATTGGAAAAGTCTAAGGATGCTGAAGGTATGAATAAAGACATTGAAGAGTTTGCCGAAAAATCTAATTTAGACAAGGAAACTGTTATCGGTTTAGCTAATATCATCAAAAAACATAGTGGTATTGATGAGGAAACGTCTAAAAAAATGCAGGAGTTTGATGCTTTGCAGAATAAGTTAAAAGAGGAGTCTATGTTTGAAAGTGAATACGAGGATAATGTCGTGCCTAGCTTTGAAAACATAAATCCTGATGCTAGTAAAGCGCAGTTAAAAAAGGCTAAGGCTAAATTAACTGAATTAGCCTATGACCCAAAGTATATAAAAGTACCTCTTGCAATGATAGTAAGTCATTATAAAGATGAGTTTACTGAAATTTTAGGAGAAAAGGCTAAAAAGAAAACAATGGAAGGCTCTACTCGTAAAAAGGCAGTTGAAAATGAAATTGCTGATGAAGAGCTATCTGGAGAGGATTGGCAAAACATGACTGATGAAGAGTTTGACAAAAGGTCAGAGCGTTTAGCGGAAAAAAGTCCATCACAATTAGAAATAATTCGCAGAGGCGAAAAAATTAATTAACACATTCTATAATAATCGATATTTAGCTATATCATTGTTATAGGATATCAATGTTATGGCTAATAGCTTAAGTGCTTCATTCCCGGAATATTGGAGTCGAAGGATGCAGAGGCAGTACTATAAGTCTAAAGTTTTTAAAATGCTTGCCAAAATGGAAGAGCAAAAACTGCTTAAAAACGGAGACAAAGTACATAGACCTTATCGTTCTGATTTGACTTACAATAACATGGGTTCTGAAGGTAGTTATACACGTCAAGATGTTACTGACACTGACGAAAGTTTAACTATTGATGTTAAACCTGAAACTTCTTTCTACGTGCAAGAAGTGGATGAAATCCAGTCTAATTATAAAACCACAAACGAGTATGCTGATGACGCTGCTGACGTAATTGGCGACAAAATTGATGGTGATATATTGGGCGAATATGACCAAAAGTATTCAGGCAACCAAGTAGCTAACTATGAGTTGACTGCTTCTGGTACTGCTGGTGATGGTATTGGTTTTACTGCTAGTACCTCAAACATTTGGAAGGTATTTAGTATTGCCAACCAAAAACTTACAGCTTTGAATATTCCTTTACAGAATAGATGGGCTGTTATTTCACCAGAGTTTTATAGAACTCTTTGGGACTTCTTACAAGGTAAGGATACTAATTTAGGTGATACTGTTGGTACTAATGGGAAAATTGGTACTTATGCAGGAATGGAGTTATATCTAAGTAATAACCTAGGTTGGAGTGCTAGATTAGAATTTGGTACTAACCCAACTAACACTGATACGGTTACTATTAATGGAGTTACATTTACTTTTTTGGCTACTTTAGGAACTACTGCTGGTAATGTACATATTTGTTCTGACGCTGCTAATTCTTTAACCAACTTTGTTACTTTCTTGAACACTCCTGGTACTTCTATTGCAGAAGATACTAATGCTGGTGCAGTTGCTCTAAGTGCTGCTGACCAAGTTAAGATGAAAGGAATTGTTGCAACTGACGGAACTACTTACATGACTTTGAAAGCTGAAGGTAAGTCTTATGTTGCTGTTAGTGAGACATTAACTGCTGCTGCTGATACCTGGACTACAACTAAGCAAATCCAACACCAATTATTCGGTCAAGGTAAACCTACTGATTTAGTTATCCAAAAATATCCTAATCTAAGAATTAAGGATAGAGATGGGTATATCGGTAAGGACTTTGTTACATGGACTCTATATGGTTTAAAAACCTTCCGAGAAGGTACTAAAAAACTTGTGGATGTGCAAACTAGATCGGATCAATATTAGAACGGACTCCTATTGATTTAATTCAATGGGTATCTTATAATACAATTAGTTAATTATTAAAGACTAATTGTATGAAAAAAAAATGTGTCGTTTGTGACAAATTGTTCACAAAAAATCCTAATGTTTCTAAAAAACAATGGGAAAAATCTAAATATTGTAGCATTCAATGCTGTAATAGTGAGAAAGTAGGGTCTAAGCCACCCAAAACAGCTTTTAAAAAGGGTGATAAGCCCTGGAATAAGGGCAATCATGTAAAGTTAAATAATGCTCTTGATAAGTGGAGAGAGGCTGGGGGTGGAACAGGTGAAAAAAATCCTAGATGGAAAGGTGAAAAAGCTAAGTATTCTGCTATTCATATGTGGGTAAAACACCATAAAGGCAAGCCAGAGATATGCTTCAAATGTGGTAAAAAACATGATGGTAAAAAAGGCAGTGTTCATTGGGCTAATATAGACCATAAGTATAAGAGAAACTTAGATGATTATATTGCTTTGTGTCCAACTTGTCACAAACGACACGACCTAGACAATTGTCTAGTTAAACATTAAAAAACTTATGAATAAAGTAAATAAAAAGTTCATATCTTTAATGGTTGTTTTAAGCCTAGTATTCTCTTTAGGCATATTTGCAGTAGTTAATGCAATGATGTTTGAGGGTACTCCTGATGAAATGAAAGAAATGCTTAGCTGTGATTGTGAGGAAATGGTTGGCGGACAATTTCATACTAGATTAGAGGATTTTTCTGAAGGTATTTCAGTGGATGGTACAGTTGTAATTGATGGCGATGGGAACATTGATGCTCCTATCACATCAACTACAGGTACTTTCTCAAGCACATTAAGTGTAACTGGCGATACAACACTGTCTAGCGCTTTGGCTGTTAGTGGGGAAACTTCTGTTGAAGGCTTTACTGATGGTGCAGGTGCATTGCAAGTTGCTACTAGTTCAACTGATACTGGTTATTTAACACAAGCTCAGCTACTAGCTGATAACTATATTGAAATCATGGTTAACACAGGTGCAACTAAGACAATCACTTTGCCAGCTACAACAACATTGACAACATTGATTCCTAATGAAGGCGACCATAGAAATTGGATAATCCATAATGCTACATCTAGTACTATGGCTTTAACAATCGCCGCTGGAACAGGCATTGACCTTATTGGTGTAACAACTAATGACGATGTTATCGATGCAACAGAGTATTCAGAATTAGAATGTTGGAGACAACCAGGTGGTGGAGACGTTACTTGCAGAATTTCAGAATTATTACACGTAGATTAAAGATATTTATAGCTCATTATTAATTTAATGGGCTAGATAATATTATTAATTTAATTATAAAAGTATGGAATCTCTAAAAAAATTATTTATTATAGTAGTGGCGCTCCTATGTGTTGTCGGTAGTGTTCATGCTATAAACATGGAGTTAACTCCAGAAGAGGCTCAACAGTTTGTTAATTGTGAGGAAAAATTATCAGGAATGGATATTAATCTAATCGAGAATATGACAACTGCTAGTTCTACTGCTGGAAGTTCAAGCACGGAATTAGTTGCTGCTAATGCGGCTAGAAAATATCTAGCTATTGTTAATGATTCAGATGAAACAGTTTATATTAGTATCGGTGAAACTGCTGTCGTCGGAAAAGGCATTAGATTAAATGCTAATGGCGGTTCTTTTGAAATGGATAATAGTAATTTAAGTTTTAAAGCTGTGAATGGTATTTGCTCTAGTGGCGATAAAAATGTTACTTATCAAGAGGGTTATTAAACTAATTTAAACATATGAAATTAAAATTTAAACAATTTTTAATTGTACTATTGGTTATAGGGCTATTAAGTGGTGGATTTGCGCATGCTGAAATAAGGAATGTGTTATCTTCTTTTTTGCAATTATCCGATACACCAACCTCAATAACTGCTAACCAATGTGTTAAGGGTAATAGTGGCGGCACTGCTTTAGAGTTTGGTGCATGTGGCACTGTTACTGGCGATATAACAGTACAAAGTTTAACGGCTACATCTTCTTTGGTTAGTCAAGGCACTCTGTCAGTAGATGGTGCTAGCACTTTGACTGGTAATGTTACAGCTTATGGAACTTATACAGGATATAGTGTAGTTGCAACTTCAAGTCTTTCATCTCAAGGAACTTTAGCGGTGACCGGTAATAGCACTTTAACTGGAACTTTAACTGTTAATAGTGCCTCTACATTTAATCAACCTGCAACAGCAGGAGATTTAATAGCTACTTCTAGTCTAGATATTCCATCTGGTGCAGCTCCTACAGTAGATGCTGAAGGTGAAATAGCTATTGATACTACAGAAAATCAGTTTGTGGCTTATGGAGGCGCTAAAAGAGTAATAGACGAAGATGGTATTAGAAGTTTTTGCGTGCCAATAGCAAGTAGCACAGATATAGTGTCAGGTGATTATCTAGAATTATTAGAATTTCCTTATGCTTCTGTAACAGTGTTCTATCAATCATGTATAGCTCAAGATGGTACTAGCCAAGTTGTTAATTTAGCCGATACTAGTGGTACAAATAACATGACGTCTATTACTTGTGCTACAACTAAGGCTACTAGCACACCATCAAGTAATAATACTTTTACAGGTGGAGCTAGTGTGGCTGGTTCAGCTCCTGAAAATGTAAGGATAGAATTTGGCACTAATACTGGCAATGTAAGACGAATTAGTTATTGTGCTTATTATAGAATTAACGCTCAATAAATATGAATATACCTTGGTGGCAATTAATGTGGATAAGATTTATTAATTACGACAATATAAAGGAAATAAAGAATGATTGGGTTTGCGGAGATATAATAGTTTATTTGAAAAATGGTGGCATGAAATATTATGAGCATATGGGCTCACCTTATAGGAATAACTTAAGGAAAGATAATTTTTAAAAATATGATTAAAAAACTATTTTGCAAACACGAGTATAATACTATAAGCGGAGGTCGTTTGTGCGAAACAGGTGACGAAATTGATATTAGCGTTAATATATGTGGCAAGTGTGGCAAAGAAAAAAACAATTATTACATGTATTAATAAACAAAAAATATGAAAAATATTAAACATTTTTGGAAAGAAATATTAATAACTACAGGTCTTACAGTTATGTTTGGAGGTGGAATGATGATGGGGGGAGAGTCTTTTCTCGGTGGGGAGGCTGAAGATATAACACATATACAAGATACTGTGGCTACATCTCAAGCTACTTATTTTGCTGAGAATGGGAAGTACGAACATACTGCTTCTAGTACTTATAACTCTTTAGATTATTACTGTTATGAATATATGAACGCTATTAGCCAACCTGGTTATCAATTATTTATAGAAAAAGGTAGTGGCACTAGTACTGAAATCATGTCTACAGGTTATGGGCCAGAAGCAACTAGTAGAACATGGGAATGGAGACTTAAATATCAAGACGAATAATATGGATGATTTATATTTCGAACTCAAGGAGTATTTTGCTAAGAAAAATGATTATCTTAAGAACGAACAAATAGATTTAGATGATATGGTTAATGAAGTCATGCCTTTATTAGAGGACTTAGTTAAACATAAAATTATAAAAATATGTTAAAAAAATTAATATTAATAATAGGATTAGCTGTTTTATTCCCGCTATGTGATGCTAATGCTTTGAATACTAATACTACAAGTTTAACTAGAGCGGACAGTGAGCATTGGAGTATTGCTGATGCTTCTCAAACAGGCTTAGATTTAGCTGGAGATTATAGTATAGAAGCTTGGATAAAGTTAGATCAACTTCCATCTACACCTAATGATGGTATGGGAATAGTTGATAAAACGGTAGCTGGAGATGCTGGTTATAGATTTCAACTTGCTAATACTAATAAGTTAATGCTTACTATATGGGATGGCTCAGGTGGTTATGACAGAATAACAACAGATTCAGAAATATCACAAACCGCTACATGGATTCATGTTGCAGCCACCCAGGATGTTTCGGCTGGCTCTGGTGGAATGATTATTTATGTTAATGGTTCTGCGACCACTACAAGTTCTGCATCTGATACAGCTACAGGTTTAAGTGGCAACGCAGGAGCATTAGGTGTAGGAGCATTAACTGTTACTGGTGGTGCTCAAGATTTTTTCGATGGTGATATAGATGACGTAAGAATATGGGACGACATAAGAACAGCAGAAGAAATATCTGCTAACTACAATTGCAGACTGCAAGGAGATGAAGCCGGTTTAGTAGCTTACTGGAGATTTGATAATAATGGAAATGATGACACAAGTAATAGCAACAACCTAACCAATAACAATAGTGTTACTTTCCAAAGTGCATCTCTACCTTTTACGGATGATTGTAGTGGTGTGAATGGTAATAGTTACACTACAAGTTTGGAAGCCGATGATAGTGAGTATTGGAGCATAGCTGACGCTAGTCAAACAGGCCTAGATGGTACAGGAGATTTCGCTACAGGCTTTTGGGTTTATTATAATACATTGCCTCAATATAATGATGAAGGAGGTATAGTCGGTTTAGTGGGAAAGTTCGATGGTGATAATGATGCTGATAGTAGAAATGGATGGAGATTAAGGTCTGTTCAAGGGAATTTAAGGGTTGAATACTCAGACCAAATAGCGAATGGAACAGTTTTTATATATAACAATGTATTTACTGCTACAAGTACTTGGTACCATATTTATACTTCTGTAGATGTATCTGCTCAAGATATTAGGACAGTAATAAATGGTTCTGGTGTAAATCCTAGTAGTATTAGTAAAGTTAGCACTGCTATTGGAGCTAATTCTGCTCCATTTTCCATAGGTTGCTTAAATGCGGATACTACGCCTGACAGATTTGTTGATGGATATATTGATGACGTGAGAGTTTATAATACTTTTTTAGCAACAAGCACAATGCAAGCTGACTATAATTGTAGATTAGATGGTGATGAAGCTAATTTAGTTGGTTACTGGACTTTCGATAATAATGGTAATGGACAAACAAGTAATGCTAATAATCTAACTAATAATAATTCAGCTACTTTTCAATCAGCTAGTTTGCCTTATACAGATATTTGCTCAGCTGCTGGTGTTGTAGCAGGTTATTTCAATAGTTGTGTAATTAATTTATAAATATGTTATAAAAACTTAAACAAATTATAGTGATGACTGTGATAGTCGGAGTCGCTATTGGCTCAATATCTTATGCGGTTGTTTTAAAGCCTGATACTTATTATGCCTTTATATTAGATAACAATGAAACTTCAACACAAGGTGGTCAAATAAGATTAGAATTTTATGAGCATACCGATAAAGACTAATTAATAAATAAATATATGGATAAAAATTATCTACAATCTACAACAATTCAATCAGCTATTGTAATGATGTTGGTTTTAATCAGTCAAGTTGCAAAAGTTGATTTAGATGAAGGAATTATTACAGAATTAGTGCAAGCTGTTATTGGTTTAATATCTGTATGTGGAGTTATCTATGGCAGAATTAAAGCAACACATAAACTAGGATGGAAAAAGTAAACAAAATTACAGCACAGACATTGGTGCCTATCGGATTATTATTTACTATATGCGGAGTTGTTTGGCTGGCGTCAAGATTAGATTCGAGGGTTACTATGAACACTGGTAGAGTTGAGGCTGTTGAAAAGATGCAAAAAGAATCTCCATCGAGAACAGAGTTTAATATTTTAGTTGACGATGTAAAGGAAATTAAACAAGATACAAAAACAGTAATTGAGCAACTGATGCGACATAATTAGTTATACTATCTAGTTGTCAATAAGGACTAGACGGTTAACAATTTAGGCGGTTAGGAAAAAAAGACAGTATATTTTTACAACTTTTTGCCAACCGCCATGACCTTTTAACAATTAATATAAAGGAGAGGGGATGAATAAATATATTTATTTGCTTAGCATGAAGTTGTTCAGATGTATGAGTTTTATAGCAAATACCGCTGTTATATCAATAAGGATTTTATTCATTTTTTGGCTAGCATTAGCACTTTTTATAATACTAAAAGTTGATAAGGGGTAATTATGGAAAAAGAAAAATGGGGGGGATAATCCATGAGCATTAAAGAGGCTATCAGGAATAGATTAATGGAAGTACATAAGCAATGTGGTATTAATTATCAAGAGTATTCAAATGATTGGCAAGAGTATGTCGAAGATATGACATGGAAATCTATGTGTGCGGTGGTTGCGGCAAAAGGTGTTAGTTTAAATGAAGCTATGCAAATTATATTACCATAACCTCTACGGGCTAATAAAAAAGTTAGCCCAATTCATTAATTAAGACATTATATATGAGTAAAAAATATGATGATGACTATTTTATTATCACAACTGCATTATTCGGATTCGTTATCGGTTTTATTGCCGGGATTATTTTGGCTCTAAAATATGTATAATTTTATTTATTTATAATTTTTAAATTTATGAATTTCAAAAATAAAGTATTATTTAAAATCAATGAAAAACTTCCGTGGGTTTACACCCAGTTGGTTAAGGTTGGCCTGCAGTGGAACGATGGCGTTAATGAGAAAAGTGAAAATGAAACTTTTGACAAGGATTGGAAAAGAAAAGAGGGCGAACTTGTCGGCGGAGAATTTGAGCCTAAAGATTATCAATCAGACGGGCAATGGTTGGGCTTTGTATATGACGAAGAGGAGCAAAAACAAAATGGAGTTGAAACTATGAGCTGTGCTTCGCAGGCTCCAGTTAATGGCATAGAAGTTTTAGAGTTTAGGAAATGGAATAAAAAACCGCAATATTCAAAAAGATTTGTTGCTATGGGTAGTGGCACTACTTACCGTGGAAATACCCCTACTGCAACTATGGATTTTATAAGAACAAAAGGAATGTGCAGTGAAGGTGCTTGGGGTTGGGGTAATGTTAAAAGTTGGAAAGATTTTTATAAAAAACCACCTCAACAGGTGTGGGATTGGGCTGCAGATTGGGTAAGAAGATATGTATTTAGTTATGAAAGATTGGTTTATTCTTATACTCATGTATTGCTTAAGAATTTAAAAAGGAGTCCTTTGCCTGTGGCTGTTGATGCTTGGCACAAAGATAGAAATGGTAAATATTATCGGGTTAGCTCTAGGTCTAACCACTTTTGTTTACTGGTTGGCTACAAGCTAGATGACTATTGGTTAGTATTGGATAGTTACCCCCCTTTTATTAAAAAATTAAGATGGGATTATAGATTTGATTACACGAGGGTGATGTATTTAAGACATAGAGATGAAAAATTTAACACAGAGGCGTTAGTACAGAAAAAAAGAGATGGGGTCGAATATTTTTTACATGTTGATGATAGAGGTAAATTTTATAAAATTACAGACGACTTTGAATTAGTACACATTGAAAAAGAAGAGTTGGAAAAAGAACTAAAGGAAAGATTGGGCAAGGATTTTAAAATGAGAGATGACTTTATTAGATATTTAGCTGATGTGGTTAAGATATTACAACCAATAAATGCAAAAGACTTTAATAAATTAATTAAAAAATAATATGAATGGAGCTGCGTTAAAAACATTTTTCTTAGGCTTAATAGATGAAGAGGATATCGATAGTACGTTGTTTTACCAACTTTTAAATGTTGCTAAAAATAGAAGAGAAGCCGAAAGGGATTATATGTATCTAAGAACTAAGGATACATCTCAAACTTCTAGTCCGGGTGATTCTTATACTACAATGAAAGATTTACCAAGTGATTTTAGAAAAATGCTAAGGGTTTTTGTTGGCGATACAGAGCATTATGGAGTCGGTTTTGAAGACCAAATTTTATATGAAGACGGTGCTCAAAAATATTATTTAGATATGGCTAATGACCAATTTGCTATAATTGGACAACCTGCATCTACTGAAACAATAACTCAATTCTATGTCAAAACTACTGATGATATCACTAGCACAACTTCTCCTCTTTTTCCTAGTCGTTTTCATCCTATTTTGGCATATGACGTTGCTGGATATTATACTATGGGCATTGATGCTGATAATATTTATGCTCGTATGAGTCCAGAACATAAAATGGCGGCAGAATTATTGCTTGATGCTATGATTAAATGGGATGATGATTTAGCTTTAGCTAGCCAAAATTATTCTGCTACTCCTTTTTTGCATGAAGGTGAAAACAGAAAAGATTCAATTAATATGTATGATTAATAATTATGTTAGAAAAAATATTTGAAAATTTTAACAGAGGATTAATTACCAGAGTAGAGGCTAAGAGTATTGGCGATGGCTCTGCTAGTGATATTCTTAATTGGTTGCCTTTGGGTGATAAGATTGAATTACGAAGAGGTATGCTTTTGATTGGAAGTGAACAGACTGGTTCTGGAAAAGTTACTGGCTTGCATACCACTAGAACAGTAAACAATGTTGAGATAACTTATAGGACTAGAGGGAAAAAAATAGAATATTATGACACTACTACAGAGGATTGGATTGAGGTTGGAACTAACCAGCTTGGGGATGATGCTGATGGCGAAGATGTGAGTTTTACTGATTATACTACTAATCATGGTTATCAAATGTGGTTGTGTTCTCCTAATAGCTCTTTGTATAAGATAATGACTGCAAATCCTGGAAGTATTACAGATATGTATAACAGTACTAAAAATTATAAGGGGAAAATACAAATAATTTTGAATAGGATGTTTTTGTGGAATAGAAATAAAGATAAGGCGGCGGTTTATGGTTCTCATATAGATGAATTAAATAATACTACTGTTACTGCTGAAAATGTTGGCACTGGCGATGGAACTACTAAAACCTTTTCAGAGACTTTAGATTTTAAGGCTGGCGGTTCTAGACGTACTTGTTTTGGCATTACTGCCACAGATGGGACTGAAACTTTTACAGATAATTATGATGGCACTTTAACTGGCAGTCTAGGCGGTAGTGGTACAATTAACTATACTACTGGGGCTATTAGTTTAACATTTAATACAGCTCCGGCTAATTTACAGGCAATTACTAGTGATTATCAATGGGAAGACTCAACTGATGGTGGCGTTGCTGATTTTAGTTTTAGTGCTACCAGATTAGCTGGCGAGGGTATTTTGTTCAGGCAAGATGTTGGGGGAAATATGCAAAACATATTCACTTATGCTGATATTCAATATTGTATCCATCAATTTAAGACTTGGCGTTTAAATATAACAGTTGATGATACTGATGCTACCAATAGAGTGTATAGGGAGTTGGCTGGCATTCCTAATTGGAGAGCGGCTATTGCTACTGGCGATGGTGTATATTTTATTGATGATTCAGATATTAGCGACCCTAGATTTAGGGTTTTACAAGTTGAGGCTGGCGGAGAGTCTGTAATACCTGTAGACATTAGTGTCAATTTAGATTTAGGGGATTATAGATTTGACCAGGGAGCTGTTTGCGAGTTTAGCGATTATTTAATATTTGCTTGTCGAACAACTTCTAATACAATTAATGATAGGTTATTTGTGTATAATAAAGTTTGGAAAAATTACACTATATTAGATTATCGAGTTAATTGTTTTGCTGTGAATAATGGCGAGTTATGGGCTGGTGATAGTGGCACAGACAATGTATATAAATTATTTAGTGGCGTTGACGATGATGACTCAAATGTTGACAACTTGTTTACAAGTGATTTAGGAAACCTTGATGCTGAAAGATTAAAAAAGGTTAAAAGATTAATTTTACAGGGTGAAATACAAGTTGACCAAAGTTATGATGTTTACTTGAGTTTTGACAATAGCACTTTTATTAATGTTGGTACTGTTGATGGTGATGGTAGTTATGTAGATAAATCTAATCCTGTTACTGTTGGAACAAACACTGTTGGAACAAAAACAGTCGGTGGTGGAGATGTTTTGACTGCATATAATTATGAAAAAGAGATTAAAATAAGGACAGATAAATTTGAAAAAGTAAAGATTAAATTTGTTGCTACTAAATTGGGTTATGTAAGTATTAGTAAAATTAATTATAAAGATATACGTTTGAAGGAACAAAGAGTTGCTTCAAAATATCGTTAACTAAAAAATATGAAAAAAATCATTTCTTTATGCTTATTCCTATTAATTATTACAATGCCTGTGAGTGCTAGTTTTCTATATGAATATGGGAGTTTTGACGAAAGAGCTCAAATGGCTGTAGATTATGGGATAGTAAATAATATTTCAGAGTATATTGGCAGTTATGAGCAGAATATTAAATTATTAAATGCGCTTGACCATGCTGGTGAAGCCAACGAAATGGTTGGCGGTGCTAGCGGTGAATCTGAATTACCATTATTAGTGGCTAACTTTGAAACTTCTCTTGCTTCTAAAATAACGTCGGATGCTACGACTTTAACTTTAGTAAGTGCTACTACTGACGCAGGCAACTCATTATCTGGTTGGTATGGTTTAACTATTGATGTTGGTAATTCTAACCAAGAATATGTTATCGGAAATTGCAGTGGAGTTACTTGCTCTTCATTAATAAGAGGTATTTCAACAGACAATGGCGTATCAACTTCTACAGATTGGCAGTATTCTCATAGACGTGGTGCTGCGGTTCAGATGACAGACCACCCTAATTTAGTAATTATTACTAATATTTTAAATGGCATAGATGGAATACCTGATATTTTATATTATGATGATTCAAATACGTTCACCTCTGCTAAACAGTTAATTGATAAAAATTATGCTGATAGTATAGCTAATCAGGGGGCGGCTACATCTTCTGACACAGTTGCTGGCATTGCTGAAAGAGCCACAGCGGCTGAACAAGCGGCTAATACTAATTATGGCACTGACAGGCCTCTTTATTTAGGTGCTAAATACGCTAGTAGTACTAGTGCTAATAATTATGCCATTATAGCAGATAGTAGCGGTGAGTTAGACCCTAGCTGGATAAGTGATAATAATTATACGTTTTCAGGTGATAATAGTTTTACAGGCTCTACAACTATATCTGATTTAATATATGGTGGGACAAGTATAACTTCTAATGGTGCAGAATTGAACAAATTAGATGGAGCTTCTACTACTGTTACATCTACAAACTTGAATACATTAACTGCTGGGACAGGCTCTAACGCTGATGATTTACACAAACACAATCCTATAGTTATGAATAGTAGAATGATGGCACAGGGTTGGAGAATAATAAATATAGAGGGCGACCAACGTCAAGATATAGATGCTGCGGCTACGGAAGTATGGGATGGTACGGCGGTTTCAGGTGGCTCATTAAAATTTGATTATGATGTGTTGGGAGCAGTAGCTGATGACGAGGTTGGAGATGGTACTGCTTTAGGAGCTGATTGGCCGTCATATATAGATGAAGATGGCAACGCACATGATTGGGGCAATGAAAGTATAATAGAATTTCAAGCGTTCCAAAGCAATGGCGGTGATAGCGATATATTCTTTGGGTTAGGTGGCAATGGAGCTGCTGATGTTACTAGCGGTGCAGTAGCGGCTGATGCTACATTAACTGATAGACATGCAGGCTTTTTCTTAGTAGACGGAACTACTTTATACGCTTCCAATGCTGATAATGTTACACAAACAAAAACTGATGTTACTGGCTCATATGACTTAGATAAAAGGCATTCTTATAGAATATGGGTGCAAGGTGGAACAAGAATTAGATTTTATATAGATAATACTTTAGTTGCCACACATACAACTAATTTGCCATCAAGTGATACACATAGCTTAATAAGATTCGGTGCGGAATCACAGAATGTTGCTGCTACCACTAATTTATTTATTTATACACCTATTATATTTGCTCAAAAGGACTAAATAATTAACATATAAAAATATGGCTTTAAGCATGGATGAAGTAAACAAAAAATATGGCATCTTGGGCAGTGGTAGTTCTCCTACTAATAGGTCTGATTTAGCAGATAAATCTAGTCTAGATCCAAGATATCAAACTGGGGGCGATGCGCCAGATGGTGGCGCTAAAAGCTCTCCAGCTAACTTATTGGCGGCGGAAAAAGCGGCGGCTGAAAGACGAAAAGTTACTGGTGTTGGCAAAGAAGGTAGCCTAGATTTAACTACTGATGTTGATACTGGAGTTGGCAGGTATACTGAAAAAGAAGACCCTGTCGCTCAAATGGATAAAACAGAAGAGGAAATCAAAGAAGAGATGGCTAAAAAGGCTCAAAAAGCTATTGATGCTATTAATGAAGAGTATGCTATATCACTTGAGAAAGAAGAGGTAAGGGGCGAGGGTAGAATGGGGCAGACTAGAGCTATGGCTTCTAGAGCTGGGTTAATGGGTGCTCCTATGGGTGCTAGTCAATTAGCTAAGACTGAAGCATTTAATGTTCAAGAAGAGGAAAGAATAGCGGCTGAAAGACGAAATGAGATTTTAAAAGTCAGAGAAGCATATGATCAACGTGCCGAGGAAAAACTTGCGGCTGAAAGAGAGTATGCTTTTAAGACTAGGGAAATACAAGAACAGGAAAGAGCTGAATACATAGAGAGAGGTATACAATTAATGTCTGATTTAGCTAAGACTGGTGAAAGTTGGGAAAATGTTGACCAGGATATCAGAGATGAAATTTTGACTAATACTGGAATGAGTCCTTTGGCGGCTAGATTGAATTATAATGCTAGATTAGATAAGGATAAGCAAGTTGATTTGCAATATGAACAATTATCAGATGGCTCTTATATGTTTTGGGGACAAGACCCACAAACCGGTGAGCTTGTTCAATATAAATATGAGTATGAAGTGCCGGAAGGTGAGGAATTAAAAATTATTGATAATGTTCCATATTTTATATCTAAAAACGAAGATGGTGAAACAATTTTGAAACCTGCAGAAGGTTATGTCGAAGACCCTATTGAAAAATATAAAAGGGAATTAGAAGCTGAAGAGGCTGAACTCGGATTGTATGGCAAAACTCAAGAATTGGCTAAAAGTGCTTTAGAAATTGAAAGAGAGAAGGCCACAATGGGATTAGATATACAAGAACAAAAACTAGAGATAGATAAATTGTATAAAGAAATCCAAGAAATTGGTAAAACTGACCCAATTGAGGCTGCTATGAAGTATGAGCAACTGAAACAATTGCAGGCTAAAAACGCTGCTTCTCAGAAAGAGCTAGATGATATTAGCTTACAACAGGATAATGAACTTGAATATGCTGAGACAAAACTAGGAGAAATTGATGATATTCTTAACCACTCAGGATTTAGTGATGCTATAGGAACGTTCCCTCTAGGTAGAATAAGTTTTGATGAATGGTTTACTGCCGATAAGGCTAATTTTATTGCGGCGATTGATCTATTATTATCAGAGGAGACTATGGACACATTATTGCAATTAAAGAACAGAGGTGGAACACTCGGCGCTTTGTCTGATGCTGAATTACAAATGCTTAAATCTGCTGCAAGCAAGTTTGGAAGTGAAAGTGTAAGGGTTAAAGATGATGATGGTAATACAGTTGGATTTAGAATGAGTGAAAATGATGCTAAAAAAGAATTGCAACGAATCAGGAACCAACACCAAAAATTGGTTGACCATATAAAAGAATTAAAAGCAAAAGAAGTTAAAGGCTTGTATGATGATTTTTATGGAGAGGAAACAGAAATTGATGATGCGGATGCTAGCATTTTTTATGAATAATTAAAATATAAATTATATGGCTAAAGTAGTTAAAACAAATTATCTAAATAAATATGGCAACATTACTGGATATGGTTCTAAATATTGGAAGCCTGGGCTTGATGTTGATTTAAAAATAGGCGACCCTGTCACAACTCCTAAAGCTGGTAAGGTTGTTATTGCTGGAGAAAAGGGTGGTTTTGGTAATCAAGTTGCGGTCGAAGATGAAAGAGGTAATGTTATTATGTTGTCTCATTTAGACAAAATAAATGCTAAGGTTGGGCAAATTTTAAAGGCTGGTGAATTTGTTGGAGAGGGTGGAAATACTGGGACTACATATTCTCCTGGTGGTGGCGATGGTTCTCATGTTGATATAACTGTTAAGAAAAAAGATGGCAGTTTTTTAACCCCTGAGCAAGTTGAGACTTATGTTAAATATGAGCCTAAAGAAAATGTAAAACCGAAAATAGACATAATGAGCATGAGAAATTTAAATGAGAAAATTGAGACTTTAAGAAAAAAGGGTAAATCTGATACATATATATTAAATACAATGGCGAAGGTTGACCCTAATTTTGCAAAAAAAGTTGAAGCTGGAAGGAAAATAATTGAGAAGGGAAATAGAGATAATTTGCAAAATGATAGAGACTTATTAAATTACATTAATAAGGTTGTTACAGGTAAAACATTGACCGTTCCTAGCATGCCTACAAGACAACAGCATGACGAAGATTTTGCTGGTATGCGTAAAAATATTGAAGAGTTAAAAGAAATTGAGGAAAAAGAAAAAGAGGAAAGACCTAGTTTTACTGAAAGAATTAAAGGAGTTGGTGAACAAATCAAAGAAGGTTTTGGTAGACAAATGGAATCTACTAAAAAATTTTTAGGTAGAGTCGGGGAGTCTGTTGGGGCGGAAGCTGTGGGCGACCAAACCAAACTAGAAACTGGAGCTCAAATTATGGGTGAAAGTGCTTTGGCTTTAGGTTCTTCTTTTGGGAATGTTTTAGAAACTATTGTTAAATCTGCAAATGAATTAAGTGGCGATAGGTTGGGTGAAGCTGTAGAGCCTTTAAAACCTGGGTTAGAAGAGTTAAAAGAAGATGTTTCATATATAGTACAAGAGGGACCAAAAAATGTTCTAGAAAATATTAGACAAGAAGACCCAGAAAAAGCTGAACAAGTTGAACAATTTTTTACTAACCCTAGAACTCAAAGAAATTTAAGGGTTTTGCTAGGCATGGCTGAAATGTTTGGTTTTAGTAAAGCTAAACCTGCAGTTGAAGCTGGCGAAAGAGCTGTTGTTACTGGGGTTAAAGAAGGAGTTAAGGCTGGCGTAAAAACTGTTGATGATTTTGAAGTATGGATGGCGAAACAAGTTAAAGATAGAGGTTTGGGAAAAAACGCTGGATTAGTGGATGACATTACTCCTACTCCTAAACCAGCTGGGGCTGCTGGTGAAGCTACAACTCCATCTAAAATTGCTGGTAAAGTTACAACTCCATCTAAAATTGCTGATGAATTATTTCCTAGAACTGCGGAAGCTGCTAAAACTGCTCCAGAGGTTACTTTCACACAAAAATTAGTTGGCATGACACCATCTAATAAAAGACGAATAACAGAAAATCCTGATGACTTTATTGAATATTTAGATGTTGCTAAGGCTAGAGAAAAAAATGACCTTTTGGATAGTGCTATGACTCATGCCAGTAATAAAGTTACTGAAGTAAAAAATATTTTAAATCAAAAATTGAATGATACTGGCAGTGAATTGGGTAAATTTAGACAGAAACTTGCCACTGTCAAGGCTCCAATTGATGATATTCAGAAGGTTATAGATAAATTTGATGCTGAATTAGCTAAAAAGGGTATGAAAGTCGATGGACTGGGTAAACTAATTGTCTCTAAGGGACGTGAAACTTCTTTAACTGAAAGAGATATTAAAGCATTAACTACTATTAGAAATGATTTAATTAAACTAAAGGGCGACCCTACTTTACAAAGAATAATGGACAATAGAATAAAGATTGATAAAAATATTAACTTTGCTAAAGAAGCTAAAGAAGTATCAAGTGAGGTTGACCCTATTTCAAGAGCTGTAAGGTTTGAATTAAAATCAATTAATGAAACCATTATAGGAAAATCAGAGGCGGCTAAATTAGCTAAATACAGTGCTTTAAATGATTTATTATATGATTTGAACAAATTGACTAGTAAGGGTGCTAATAACGAATTCTTATTAAAGAGGGTATTAACTGAAAGGAGCCGGTTACCTAAAGAGACATTGGCGGCTATTAAAGAGGAAACGGGGATTGATTTGATGAATGATGCTGTATTTGCTCAATTAGTCACAGAATTGGTTGGCGGTGCTGATGTTAAATCTGGATTTAGAAAGGAAATAAAGAAGGCCGGGGTTGATGTTGTATCTATGTTAAATCCTAAAGTTAATGTATTACAATCACTTGCCGGAACTGCTGCTGAAATATTCATTAAAGCTGAAAAAGAATATATAAGAGCTGCTCAACAGGGTGCTAAGAAAAATATATTCGAAAAAGCAGAAGATGGAATAAAAGATATTCCAGAAACTCTTAAAAAGGCTATTAAATCAGAAGAAGGATTTTTTGTTATACCTGACGTGCCTGATAACTTAATTAATACTGCTAAAAAATATAAAAATGTTGATGAATTTATTAATGGTGTTAAAAAAGCAGACTTAGAAAACTCTATGGCTCATAGGCCTAACAAAAGTGGACATGGCTTCAATATAGATTCTAATGGTAATGCTCCTGATTTTTATACAAATCCAGAATATTTTGGGAGTATGAATAATAATACATATAAAGAATCTGTTATTGCACTAATGAATATTAAAAACAATCCTAATGCTGAAATCACTATATATAGAGCCACTCCTAAGGGTGAACTTAGATATGGTGATTGGATTACATTATCTAAAGATTATGCAAAACAAGAGGCTTCTACAGAAGGTGTGCCAATAATAGCTGTAAAGGTAAAAGCTAAAGATATACAATTTGCTGGCGATGATATTAATGAGTTTGGATATTTTCCCACAGATGAAACATTAAGAGAAATATTTAATAAGTCGCGTTAATTAATTAACCTATAAAAACTATGTCTAGATATTCAGAGGAGACTAAAAAAATCCTTAATAAAACAGTAGAAAGCCAGGGCAGAATGACTGGTGCTGGTACAGTTATTACAGCTGGTGATAAAGCCTTAATGGCTAAATGGTTAAAACCTGTTGCCAGAAGTAAGATTGTGCAAGAGGCTATGAAAACTAAACATGTACCGCAAGCATTAAAGGCTTTAAGGACTTTTGGTAAAACTGGTTTTAATACTAGTGCTAAAGGGTTTTCTATAATTAAACCTATGCTTAAAGTTGGTGCTGTGGCCGGTGCTAGTGCTTTAGCTGGTATTCAAGTATATGGAGCGGTAAAAGCTAATAAAGAGGCTAGACAGGCAATCAGGGGGCAGAAAGAGGGTGATAAGAGTAGATATGACACTAATAAACAGGCAATTGCCAAAATTAGAAGTATGGACAAAGATGACCCTAAAAGAAAAAGACTAATGAAAAGCATGGGTGTTAGGTATAAATAACATTTACTTGATGTTAGGAAAAAGATATTAAACCATAAAAAGTTTTCCACCAAAAACACATGTTATCCACATAGAGGTTGATTAATTTTTTTAGTTGATTTATAATAATAATAGTTGATTTGAAAACGGAATCCTAAAATGTCTAAAAAACAACAAGAAAAAGAAACTCTTAATTTGTACGCAATCGGTAATACGATTGGCAGTTCTTGTTGGCTGTTAGACACGTATAAGTTAAGAGTTTTTTTATTATTAAATAAACATATATGAAAAATAAGTATTTAAATAGATACACATTAGAAGAGCTAAAAAACACAAATGACACCACAATGAAATATATTTTAAACAATCCTAATTGTACTATGGATGATGTTAGAGTTGCTCATAAATGGTATTTAGAAAATTCTAAATCTGAAAAAAAATATAATAAAAAATTTTCAAGGTTTAAAAAACATTTTGAAATGCAGTTAGAGGTGTATAAAACAAGAATAAATGAAAAATGAGAACTTTATAACAATCCAAGGATGGATGATAAATGAACTCAACTTAAAAGGTAATGAGTTACTTTTATATGCCATAATATATGGCTTCTCGCAAGACGGTGAGTGTGAATATCATGGCAGTATAAGTTACATAATGAAATCTCTTAAAGCATCAAGACCAAATGTTGTGTTTATAATCAAGAATTTAATAGACAAAAAACTTATAAAAAGAACAAAAGAAAGTCACTATATAGCTAGTAAAGAAAGTTTACTACCCTGGTTAACAAAGTTAACTAGTGCTAGTAAAGAAAGTTTACCATTAGGTAGTAAAGAAAGTTTACCATTAGGTAGTAAAGAAAGTTTACCCAATAATTATAATACTAATTATAATACTAATTATACAAAAAAAATTAAAAAATCTTATAAAGATGGAGATAGAATTAATTTAAAGGATGGGACAGTAGCAGTTATGTATTTTGGAACATGGGTTGATAGTGTCTCAAGAATTAAATTAGATTTAAGACATTATAAAGAATTAAGATAATATGCTAACTAAACGGAACATAGAGAAAAAATATGGCAGGCTCACTTTAATAGGTGAGAGTTTTATAAAGGGTAAAAATAGTTATTATAAATGCAGATGTGAGTGTGGAGTAATAAAAAATATTCGTTTTTATGATTTAAAGAATGGTATCACAAAAAGTTGCGGATGTTTCAATGATGAGAAGTTATTAAAACATGGTTTTGCGGGAACGAAATTTTATCAAACATGGCTGGGTATGTGTCATAGATGTAATAATAAAAAAAGCATAAGTTATAGAAATTATGGAGTACGTGGGATAAAAGTCTGTAAAAGATGGATGAATTTTGAGAATTTTAAAGAGGATATGTATACTACTTATTTGAAACATGTAAAAAAACATGGAGAGAAAGACACTCAAATTGAAAGAGAAAACAACAATGGCAATTATTGCAATGAAAATTGTTCGTGGAAAACAAGAAAAGAAAATAATAGAAATAAAAGAACTAATAAAATGATAACCTATAAAGGGTGAACGCAATGCTTGAAAGACTGGTCTATTGAGTTAAATATTAAATATAGTTGTTTAATGTCTAGGCTTCGTAGAGGTTGGTCTGTCAAAAGAGCCTTTGAGATTAATCGCAATTTGAAATAATTATGTATAAAGATTTAACACCTAGTGAAACAAAAAGACGAGTTAATATGCTTAAAGGTAGTATTAGAGGTATTAAGAGCTATATAAGTAAAACTAATACCCCTAAAAAGTTTATGACTGATAAATTATATGCTTATCAGCAGGAGCTTCATGAAATAAAACAAAAGAATAATTTTATATATATTAGTGATGAATATTTTAAATAACAAACATTATGGAATTAAAAATTAAAGGCTATGACTCATTATTAACCCATAAACATAATTTTGAGGTTGTAGAATTAAACAATGTGTATTGGGAGTTTACTTTAACTAGAACTCTAAAAAAAGGGGATGACATATTTATAAATGATAAAAAGGTTGCATTAGATTATTTAGACACTTTTGATTTAGCTAAAAGTAGTATAATTTTTTCTATTAATTATGCTTTAAAGGATTTAAATATACATAGTTGTATTGAAAAAAAGGAAAATAAACTTATTATAAGAACAGACAAAGAAGTAGAGTTTACTGAAACTATAGCTTGGGCTGATTGTGGATTTAAAAAGAAAAAGAATTATAAGATGAAAAACTTTTTCATGTTGTTAGATGAGCAGACTGGCTCAAAACTAGTCTTAGAAAAAGAGGACATTAATAAATTGTGTAAACTTTGGAAATAATATAGGCTTTATACTAGCTAATAAAAAATAATATGGACATAGAAAAAGACTTAAAACAATTAAATAATATTATTGCTAAGGTTAAGAAACTTAAAAAAGAGGATGATGAAATAATTAATATATTAAATCAATTACCTAAAGAAAAGGTGGAACAATTATATGCAGTTAATATGAGTGTATTAACTATGCTTAAAGACAATAATAAACATATAAGCGATGAGGATTTAATGAAAATGTTCAATGTAGTATTTTTAGGAGCTTGTAAAAGAATAGGATTAATAAAATTTATATAAATAATATGAAAAAAGAACATATAGAAAATAATTATTTAATAATCTGTAAAGATTTTGATGAAGAGGGAGAGGAAAAAGAAAGCAGGATTGCTTTTACTATGGAATGTTATAACGAAGAGGATGTAAGGAAATTAGCTACTCAATTATTGAGATATATCGCTAGACATTTTTGCTATATTAGATATGATAAGTTTAGCAAAAATAATTTAAATATAACTTGGGACAAAAAAGGATATAAAGTAGATTAATATATTAAAAGAAATTGAAGCAATAAATACACTAAATAATAAGGATGTGGCTAAAATAAGTATAGGTGATTTTGTTGATGGGCTAGGTAATAGTTTAGATTGTATATTTAAGTCAACAGGATGGACTGTACAGCTTGATTTGGGCAATGATGGTAATATTATGGTATTTAGAGATGATGAGCTTATATATGCCCTTGCAGAGGCTTATAAATATAAATATAATTTGTAAATTAACACAGCATAGCAACTCGACAAGCATGGGATTTTTCCTCTAATTTGAGGGGGTGTATCTTCTTTGTTGCTGTGCTATGTTAACCTATAATCGTAAAGTTAACATTATGAGAGTTATTAAATTAAGGGCTTGGCTAAATACTGAAAAAAGGATGATATCCTCAAAAGCAGTAAAGCATCTCCTTTTTGCGTGTATAGAAGAGGATAATAGATTAGAATTTATGTTATATAGTGGTTTTAAGGATATTAAGGGAATTGAGTGTTATGATGGAGACATAATTGAAAGTAATAATATTAAGTATAAAATTGAATTTTTAGAGGGTTGTTTTTATGCCACTAACAATAAGCAAAGGTTGCCATTAAGTAATTTTAAGGGGATTTTTAAGGTAATTGGTAATATGTATGAAGGTATTAGTTGATAATACTTTTTTTTATTTTAAAATTTTTTAAAAAAGTAAAATATTAATTCTATTTCTAGTGTAATCTTAGGGAAAAATTAGGGGGTTTACAATTTGAAAAAAGTATGATACAATATATATAGAAGTTAAGAAATGATTTGATTATTAATACATAAATATATGAAATATGATTACTTAGGCAGTTGTGTTAATGGATATCACGTTGACACACAATATAATAAAGCTCCAATAAAAAAAGAAGTTGAGAGAGCTTTAAGAAGTAAAGAAAAAAGAACAACATTGAGCGATAAATCTGAATTATTTATATTTGATACTGGATTTATGGTGCAGAAAACAGTTGGTAATAATACTACTAATAATTGTTATCAAGACCATTATTCATTAACTAAATAGTATGTTAAATGGAACATAAATAAAATTTATGAATAATAATGAAATAGAAAAATTATATATTAAATTGAGCGAACATACAGAGATTTATCACCTTGTACGAAACTATACATTATTCAAATTAAAAATGGCTAAAATCAGTAAGAAAAACCTGGAAGCTCTAAATAAATCTATACAAAACAAAAAGATAGCCTATATTAAGTTAATATTAGGTAGATTAGGGATTAGTTGTATGAGATTTAAATTTGAGGATAGTTTATTGGGAAATGAGCTTAAAAAAATTAAGACTAAGCCTTTAATAGAGGTTTGGAATAATAAATCATATGTATAAACAAAAAAACTGGGAAGAAGAATGGGATAATTTATACGAGGAGTCATTAGGTTTAATTGTAGTGGAAGGACATAATATAGAAA
>Ga0180433_10002027_pt1 | contig 32571 bp, 26 predicted proteins | sample SS_ome_8_FD_132980 | JGI IMG/M metagenome (GOLD analysis project Ga0180433, IMG submission 132980) | Hypersaline lake sediment archaeal communities from the Salton Sea, California, USA - SS_1_D_1 metaG | ecosystem: Environmental > Aquatic > Non-marine Saline and Alkaline > Hypersaline >...
CGATGCGCGCGCAGCCTGCGCAACGGTCTCCGGTCGTCCTCTCGCGTCGGCGGCGACTCGCGAGAAGAGCGCCGTCTCGATCGAGGTCGGCACCAGGAGGATCCGCGAGACCAGACCGGACGCCGCCGCGAAGATGCCGATCTCGCGCGTCGGCGCGAAGAACGCGAGGACCATCGTACCGATGCGGAAGTTCACGGTGCTGCTCAGTCGGGCGACGTAGAACCTCGCGCCGTACGCGGCCAGACGCTTCATGTGACCGGACGCCGTCAGACCCTTCCTGTGGAGGATGCCGGCGCGCATGCTCTCGAACGCTCCCTCCTGCCGGAACGCGATCAAGCCGAAGATGATGTTGATCGTGCCTGCCGCGACGATGGCGAGAAGCGCACCGTTGACACCCAGATCGAACACGCGGATGAGCACAAATGCGAAGAGGAGCTGCACGAACGAGTTCACGATCGCGGTGATGGCCATCCAGGTGATGCGGCCGAGTCCGACGAGCAGCAGGATGCACCCCTGCCCCACGACGTGGAACGGAACAACGACGAGCGCCACGTAGAATGAGGACCGGGATGCCTTCGTCAGGAACGCGAGGTCGAACTCCATCAGGATGCGGCCGAAGACCACGGCCACGAGCGACGCGGCGACGAGGCTTCCGATGGTCGCCCAGACGCCCTCGCTCACGGTCATCCGCTTCGACGCGACGAAGTACTGCCCCGCGGTGTCCATGCCGAAGGCGAAGCAGGTCCCGAGCAGTGTGGCGAAGAGGAGGCACACGGCGTAGGCCCCGCGGCCGTCGGGGCCGAGAAGCCACGCGAGCGTGCTCTGGATGGCGAGCCCGATCAGCAGGACGGCAATCCTGCTGCCGAGAGAGACGGCAGTATCCCTGGCGCCGGTGCTGGACACGGATCACCTCAAGCTTGCAGGTATCAAGTGCGATCGGGCACACCGCCGGCGGGAGGATTCATGGCTCCCCGGAGATAGAGCCCGGCAAGGACGCCCAGTTCGACGAGGCCGGTGATGAGCCCCGCGAGGATCATGAACATCGTCCGCGGCGGCCACGAACGCATGTCCGGCGTGGACGGCGGGTCGATGACGCGGAACCCGTACTGCGAGCGGGCGCGTATCGACGTCAGCGCCGAGATCGCTCGGGTCATCTCCTCAGCGAGGTAGACGCTCACGTCGCTCACCGACGTCTGTGACATCTCACGTCTGAGCTCCTCGACGCGTCGCTCGCCCTCGGCGATGGCGACATCCCGAAGCAGCCGGTCACCGATCTCGATGTAGCCGTCGGCCACCTCCTTCGCACGGGATGCGGACGGCCAGTGAACGCTGAGCGTCAGCAGCGTCGTGTACTCATCGTAGGAGATGTCGACCCGCGGCGCCATGATGCGGCGAGCCTGCTGCATCGTCGGCTCCCCGCCGGCGCGTTCGATCCACTCGTCCTCATCAGCGTCCCACCGGTCCGGGAAGAGCTCGCGCTTGAGCTCCATCTCCTCGATGACCTTCTCGGTGAGCTGTCGCGACTCGAGAAAACCGACCAGCGTGTAGTCGTCGCGCGACGCACTTCCGGAGAGCAGCCTCCGTGCGGACGCCACACCGAGACCGGACTGTCCCGGCTCATCGACCTGTTCGAGCGGTGTCGGAACGAGGAGACAGCTACTCGTGTAGAGCCCCTGCATCGTCAGAACGCGGATGAGCACAATGAGGACGACCACGCCCCATATGAGCACGAGCCGAACCCGCATGCTCCAGGCCAACGCGAGGAAGTCCTTGATCATCGGAATCCTCTCCATCAGGTCCTCCTAGAAGAGTCCGACCGTGTACGCGCTGGCCGCGGCGAGACCAAGCTGGTAGAGCACCTGACTCACGTCGAGCATGAACTGCATGGCCGTGAAGCGCTCCAGCTTCTCGGGGACGATGATGACGTCGCCGGGGTTGATGCGCGCGCTCCGGGACCGCTCGACGGAGCCGTCGGCCTTGACGACGTACATGTGGCCGCGGTCGGCGAATCTGGTCGTTCCACCGGCGAGACGGAGATAGTAGCCGGCCCGCTTCCCTCGCTCGTACTGGAACGCGGTCTGATTGTTGACCTGCCCCATCACCATCACGAAGTCGGGGCGCTTCGGCACGTGGAGCCTGTCGCCGTCCTCGAGCACGATATCGTACTGCGTCCCGACCAGCCGCTCGGCCGTGTCGAGACTGATGACGAGCCGACCGGTCGCCTGTGCGTTTCTCAGCTCCGTCAGGAGCTGGGCTCCCGCCTCGAGCGCAAGCTGCTGACGAGCCATGTCGGTGCCGCTGGTGCTCCGCGGGTTCGAGACGGAGAGCCGCGCGAGATCCGCCTCGAGGGCGTCGGCCAGACGGTCGAGCTGCTCCGCCTGCAGTCCCCGGACCTGCTCCCTGGTAAACACGGCTGCGCGAAGGTATGCATCGTCGAGGAAGCCGCCGAATCGGTCGATGACGTGGCTCAGACGCTCACCCTCCTCGACCGGGTAGCTCCCCGGGAACGCCACCTCGCCGGTCACATGGACGATCTCGTCGCCGCGCCAGTTCGTGATCCGTCGGATGAGCACGCGATCGTACGGCGTGAGGTCGATGTCCTGCTCGGCCGAACCCTCCAGGATCGCTTCGAGATCGAGGACGACATGATGAAGTTCGCGTCGCTCCCCGTCGACGATCTCGTACCGCGTGAGTTCCGCCTCCTGTCGGTAGGCGCTCTCCGTCAGGTTTCCACCCGAAAAGATGAGATCGCTCACACGCATCCCGTCGGACAGCGGATACTCGCCCGGGTTGTTGACCTCGCCGAGGATCCGGACGCTGGCCCGGTCGCGAAACTCCCAGACCGAGTGCACGGCGAGCTCGTCCTGATCCTGGAGCACGATGTTGTGATCCCGGTCGTTCGTCAACACCGCGCTGAGATCGATATCGATGTGCGTCACCTCGTGCGTCTCGGCGTCGGTCCGGAACACCTCTGCGCCGCCGGCCCACGCGTCGCGCGTCAGCCCCCCGGCGGCGAGCACGAGATCGAGGACGCTCATCTCCTTCCGGAACACGTACTCGCCCGGCGCCCGCACCTCGCCGCGGACGGAGACGGTCGGCATATCCACGAAGTGTCCGCGGTGGAACACGTAGACCCGGTCTCGAGGAAGCAGCGCAACATCATCCTCCGCGCGGCCGTCGAGCAGCACGCCGCCGAGGTCGACGGCAAGATACTCGGGTTCGCGGGTCACGTCGTTCTCGCGCTCCACGAGCGCGTAGTCGAAGAAGGTCTCGGGAAGAAGCTCTTCGGGAGAGGCGATGAGATCACCCAGCCGCATCCCGTCGAAGTGCTGTCGCTTGCCGGGACGCAGGACATTGCCCTCGAGGAAGACGACATCCTCATCCCGCGAGAGGATCGGATAGACCTTCACGACATCACCGTCGTGAATCGTCCACTCATCGCAACCCTCGAGACTCATGTCGTAGGTCACGCGCCGCCCGTCCTCGATGCGCTCGAGTTGGATGAGCCCGGTGTGAGCCGTCGCCCGGAGACCGCCGGCCAGGTCGATGAGACCCCGGGCCGTCATCCTGTCGGAGAGCTCGTAGAGCGCCGGTCTGAGCACCTCGCCCGCCACACCCGCGACCGGACCGACCGGCGGGATGAAGATGACGTCGCCCGGCATGAGCCGCTGGTCCGACGACGTGTCGCCGCCGAGCAGGAGGTCGTAGAGATCCATCACCTGCACGACGCGGCCGTCTCTCTTGAGCTGGACGTTCCTGAGGCTTCCGACCTTCTTGACCCCACCGCTGACGAAGAGCGCGTTGCTCATCGTCGACAGGCCGCTGACGGTGTAGCGGCCGGGCTGGAAGACCTCGCCGAGAATGAAGATGTGGATCGAGCGGAGGCGCCCCATCGAGACGCTCAGATTCACGCCGATCATCCGGTTCTCGACCTCGCGAGCTACGTGGTCCTTCATCTCACGGAACGTCAGACCGGCCACCGTGATCGGGCCGAGCTCCGGGAACGAAAGCTGCCCGTCGCGGTCGACCACGATGTCGGCGGCCAGGCTCGTCTTCCCGTAGAGCTGAACGTGCACTTCGTCGCCCGGACCGATGATGTAATCGTCGCTGACCGGAATGTCGGTCGCAGGCGCGAACGTCGTCGGTGCACCGGCGAAGAGCTCGTAGCCGAACTGAAGGAGATCGTCATCCACGACAAGCGGCTGCGCGGCCTGGTCGCGGAAGGCGTCCGTCGGACCGGGTCCACCGATGTAGCCCGCGAAGGGTCTCGACCACGGATAGTCGAGTCCCTCCGCGTCCAGCGAGTCGGGAACTCCATCCTCCGCACCCTCCGCCGCAGCGGCAAGAAACGCACCCGCCTGCCGGCCGGTCGCCATCGGCCCGCCGCTGTGACGCCCTCGCTCGAGCGCGCTCGTCTCCTGCTCTCGAGGCAGGACGGTCTCGGGCGTGCTCACGTCCCGCTCGCCGCCGACCGCAGCCGTGTCCGGCGCCAGCCCGTACTCGCTCAGAATGCGGTCGCGCTCCGCTTTCGGCAGGCTCCTGAACAGCTCGATGTCCTCAGGCGAGATGGTCTGCGCAACCACCGGCGCTGAAGCAGCGATGAGCGCGAGAGTCATCAGCGAGACCGCAGTCCGGCGCAGCAGGTGCCGCCGCGGTGATGCGATCATGGATACCTCCCCGGGAGATTCGGTTCGAATGGTCCGTCTGGCTCGTCAGGCTAGCGCAGCGCCGGCATGGAATCAAGGTCAACCGCCCGTCATCCGCGCCCGACGCGCTCTGAACAGCATGCCCCCGAGCGGCCCCAGCCCCGCCATGGCGAGCAGGAAGGCCGTCCGCCATGCGAAGGCGTGTCCCAGCGACCGGCGGTACGATGCCCGCGCCCGTGAGTACTCCCCGTTGTTGCGATAGTGGCTCCCCAGCCGCGCGTGCATCCACGCCAGCTTCGGCTGCACGAGGTCGGCCAGCTCCTCGTGCTCATGTCCGAAGCGCTCCACGTATGCCAGCGATTCGCCGTACATCCTCGAGGCGTCTGCTGAGTAGTTCTCGTCGTGAATGCGGCGCAACGCCACCGTCTCGTTCAACCGATGCATCCTGTATCGCACCGCCAGGCGAAGCCAGAGTTCGAAGTCGTCGGCCCCTCCGCGGATCGACTCGTCGAACAGCCCTATCTCCGCAAGACAGCTCCTGCGAATGAGAGTCGATGCGGTCTGTATGAAATTGCCGCGATAGAGCGCTCGGAGCGCATCGGTCCTCGGCATCTCCGCGAGGTTCTCGGGCGGCTGGATTCCCTTGATGATCTTGATCGGCCGTCCCGCGGCGTCACGAGTCTCGACCGGAGAGAACACCAGTCCGAGGTCCGACGGTCCCTCATCGAACGCGGCGAGCTGTCGCGCGGTCTTCTCCGGAAGCCAGAGATCGTCCTGGTCGAGCAGCCCCACGAACTCTGCGTCAGATGCTCGAATCCCGGTGTTCCTCGCGGCGGCGATGCCGCGGTTGCCGCTGTGACGGAGAATGCGGAGGCGGGGGTCGGACAACAGTGGCTCGAGGCGCGCGACCGAGCGATCAGACGAACAGTCGTCGACGACGATCGCCTCGACGCGAGACTCCGTCTGCGCGAGTACGCTCTCGACAGCGTCGACAACGTATCGCTCACCGTTGTAGCACGGGATGATGGCAGAGACTCTGGGCGTCTCGTGGGGACCCGGCATACGCTCTACCTCGGCTGATGGAAGGGTTCAGCCGGCAGTGTAGCACCGGGGAGCGGGTGTGGGTAGACCCAAGCGCCGCGCCGACGCTCGCATGGCGGCGTTCGCGTCGCCATGAACGCTCCAGGCGGCGTTTGCGTTGCTACGGACGCTCTAGCGCACGAGAACCATCTTCGTCGATGCCGAGAGCGCCTCGGTCTCGAGCCGAGCGAAATAGACACCGCTCGCGACCTCGCGACCGCCGTCGTCCGTGCCGTCCCACGATGTCTCGTGAGGCCCGGCGGACATCGCGCCCTCGAGCAGCCGCCTGACGAGGCGTCCGGAGACATCGTAGACCGCAAGGCGGGCGTGGCCCGCCTCGGGCATCACGAAGTGGAGCGATGTGCCCGGCGTGAACGGGTTTGGCGCGCTCCAGACGACCGACGTCACGACAGCCGGTTCGTCCTGCACGCCGAGCGGAGACGAGTACATGGCATCCGATGCCCGCAGGATCCCCCATCCCATGAGCGTGTCAGGGGAGCTCGACTGCGTGGCTGTCGTGTGGACCGCCTCGATGACGTCCTCTGGAAGCCACTCAGGATGTCCCTGAAGGAGGAGGCCGACTGCGCCTGCCGTGATCGGGCAGGAGAACGACGTACCGCTGCTGTATCCGTAGCTGGCTGTGTCGGACGTCGTCGCGACGTACGCGCTGGCGCCGAGCGCCATGACATCGGGTTTGATCCGGCCGTCGTAGGTCGGACCGACCGAACTGAACGAGACGCGGTCGCCGTCAATATCGACAGCGCCTATCCCCAGCACGCTGTCACCATCGGACGGCGCGATCATGTACTTCCAGTCGTTCCCACCCTCGTTGCCCATCGATGTGATCACGGTGATGCCGCGCGCCGCCGCCATGTCCGCGGCGATGGTCGTCACACAGGTGTTCCCATCCATGTCGGAATAGTCGTACCAGTAGAAGTAGCCGAGTGAGCTCGAGATGAGGTCGGCCCCGAGGCTGTCGGCGTACTCCACGGCCTCGACCCAGTAGTCCTCCTCGACCTGGATCTCATCGTCGACGATCTCGGTCTTGCAGAGGATGAAGGTCGCTTCGTAGGAACCGCCGTAGATCTCGCCGGCGTAGGCCGCGCCCACATTCGACAGCGTCGCCGTCCCGTGCGAGTCCTGTCCGCCCGGGTCACCCGGCTCGTTCGCCGTCTCCGTGTCGTCGTTGATGAAATCGCGCTCGCCGAGGATGTCGAGATGGCGATACGCCTGATGGTCCGTATCGAATCCGGTGTCGAGCATCGCGATGACAACGCCGTCGCCGTCGAACCCGTCGTCGTGCAGATCGATGATCTGTACCTGATCGTTCTGTCCCCACGACTCGCCGTAGTCGAGCGAGCGCGAGCCGCTGCGCCGCGGCCCGCTGCGGGAGGTTCCACCGGCCTGCGGACGGGCTCCGCCACGGTCGACGTCGTCCATCGAGGCGGGTTCGATCCTCGGCATCGGCTTCGTCGCGCCCGCCACCGGGCGCACCTCCCGGACGAACGGCAGCCGCGCGATAGACGCAACCGAGGCGTCGTCGGCGCGTACCGACACCGCGTTCATCCAGCGGCTGACCGTCACAACCTCCGCCCCCGTCTCCCTCACCTGCGCAATGTACCTGGCAGCCACGGGCAGATCGTTCACGTTGACGTCAAGCCCCGCCTTCGCGCGACGCCGGAGCGCCCGCTCGCTCAGCTCGCCGCGAAACTGCGCGATCGCCAGCTCCTCACCAGCACGGTCCAGACCCTTGTCTGAGAAGAAGACCCAGAGCCGGTCGCTGCCGGAGGCCCGCTCTGCGGCGTCAAACGATGCGCGGGTGTCAGCGATGGCGCTGGTCACCAACACGCTCAGGATGAGCAGCGCAGCCAGCACCGGGACAGCGGTTCCCGGCACAGCACGTCGAACAGTTCTCATGAGAGCGCGCATACGCATCACACCACCCTCCGAAGAGCGTAAGTTACCGATATGTCTATAGTTATCATTATAACACGGAACCGGCAGGCGGGCAAGACAGCCCGCCCGAACCCGCGTAAGTCGCCTCAGTCCCTGAACTTCCTCGGGTCCAGGCCGACTTCCTTGATATGTCTGCGGAACGCGGGAGGGTTGAGACCCGCCATCTCGGCGGCATCAGCGACGTTGCCGCGCGCGATCCTCAGGAGGTGGGTGCAGTAGGCGGTCTTGAACTGCTCGCGCGCGACGCGGCTCGCCTCCTCGTAGGGCAGCGGTGTCTCCGAGAAGGTGAACCCCTCCGGCTCGATGTGCTCCGCCTGAATCACGTCGTCATCGCACCGGAGTATGGCACCGATGATGACGTTCTCGAGTTCCCGGACGTTGTTTCTCTTCCAGTCGCGGGAGGCGAGAACGTCCAGCGCGCCGTTGGAGATCCCGAGTTCGGGCTTCCCGCTCCGGGGGGCGAGCTTCGTCACGAGACTCCTCGCGATGAGCGGAACATCGCTTCTCCGCTCACGGAGCGGGGGCACGTGGATCGTGTACCGCTTCAGCCGGAAGTAGAGGTCCTCCCGGAAACCTCCCGACGCGACCAGCCGGTCGAGTTTCTTCGCGGTCGCCGCGATGATGCGCGCTGAGAAGTGGATCGACTTGTTCGCGCCGAGCTTCTCAAAGACGTGGTCCTGAAGCGCGCGCAGGAGCTTCGCCTGCACCTCCAGAGGCATGTCGGCCACCTCATCGAGGAAGACCGTTCCCCTCCCCGCGTACTGGATCTTCCCGACGCGATCCTGGACCGCGTCCGTGAACGCGCCCCGAACGTGTCCGAAGAGTGTCGACTCGGCAAGCTGGGGACTGATCCCCGCACAGTTCATCGCGACGAGACGGCTCCCGAGCGCGTTCCTCCCGCTCTCCTGGTGGATCGCGGTCGCGACGAGTTCCTTGCCGGTCCCGGAATCACCGGTGATGAGAACCGTGAACTCTGCGCGGGCAACACGGAGGATCTCCTTGCGGAGGTGCTGCATCGCCGGGCTCTCACCGATCATCGCGTCCATCGCGCTCCCGGTCTCAATGTCGGCGAGCATCTGCGCGGCGCGGCGGTTGTGGGCGTCTTCGAGCGCGAGACGCGCCACGTGGTCGATCTGTGGGATGGAGGGGACCTTCCCCTTCGTGACGTAGTAGAACGCTCCCTCCTTGATGCTCTCGATGATGCGGCTCGGGTCCTCGTACTTGGTGAGCATCACGACCGGGATCTCCGGATCGAGCTCCTTCACGCGGCGGAGGAGTTCGATCCCGTTGATCTCTGCCTGAAGATCGATGTCCATGAGGATGAGATCGTACGAGTTCTCCCTGATCTGCTTCTCCGCCGTCACCGGGTCGGCCACGAGTTCAATGTCCATGGTGTCCGGCATCAGCGCGATCATGTCCTCCGCCTGCGCCGTCTCGTCATCGACGTAGAGCACCTTCGGCTTGATGTCGTGTGTCACGATACGCCTCCGTCAACGATCTGGAATCGCACTTCGAATGTCGTTCCCTGTCCCGGCTCCGATCTCGCGACCGCGATCGACCCGCCGCGCTTCGCGAGGATCCGGCGCGACTCGGCCAGGCCGTGTCCGCTGCCGCCATGCGTTCCGGTCACACCATCGTCGAAGATCCGCTCGTGCATGTCCGGAGGGATCCCCGTGCCCGTGTCGGAGACCAGCATGACCGCCTCGCGATCCTCCTGCTCGACCGTGACCTCCACGCGCTGTTCGTCGCTCCGCTCGACGGCGGCGAGCGAGTTTCCGAGCAGATTCTCGATGACGAAACTGACCTCGCCCCGTGTACCCAGAACGCGCACCGTCTCGGCCTTCGAGATCGTCGGCACCGTGAGTTCGGCACCGATCTCGAGGAAATCAACACGGCGCGCTCCGGCGGCGCGGCGTATCTCGTTCATGAGATTCGAGGAGAGCTCGAGCCGGCACCCGTCGAGCACACCATTCAGGGCATCATCGAGGGAGGCCGTCCCCGCGTCAAGCAGATCCGCCAGACGCGCGGACTCCGCGGCGGCCGGCGGTCTCGCGGGGATCCCACGAAGGAGCGACCGTGTAGACGTCAGTCGTCGCCGCAGCGTCGAGACAAGCGACGCCTTCAGACCGATCCGCGCGGCCTCGCGATGGATGGCCTCGATGCCCGGCATCCCAATCTCGCGCACGTCGGTCAGCGCCTCGCGATAGCGCTCGATGAACTGCCCGGGCGGTTCCGATTCGAGCCCTCCGAGCATCGTGAGTTGCTTCGTGAGACGCCGGAGCGTCGTGGTCGCGGCGAGCTTGCCGTGTCCGGCGCGTACGAGCGCTCCGAGGAGTTCGTCGAGCGCCTTCTCACGATCGGCGCGCGGGATCAGGGCACGTCGCAGGAGCCTCAGCACCCGGCGCCGGATGGACGGCACGGCTGCGCAGAACAGCACCAGAAGGCCGATCGGCACCAACACAACGATCCAGGTGGACACCGGCGAGCGAGAGAATTCGAGCATCATCAGGCCCGACTTCGGCCCGATCCCGACGCTCGCACCCCGTGTTCCGTCCGCGAACGTCACGGGGAGGATCGGAGCGAGGCGGTCGTGAACCTCGTCCACCCTGAACACCGAGAGGAGGGACAACTCGAGATCGAGCGCGCAGACCGCCCCCTCTGCCGTGAGCACGACAACGACAGGGTCCGGAATCGGGTCGACCGTCAGCACCCCGACGCCGTGCACCACCTCGCCGCAATCGAAGCTCCGGTCGTTGACGAGCTTCTCGCCGTCCCACGTGATGCGACGGACGAAGCCGTCCTCTCCGCCGAGATAGACCGACCGCGGCGCCGCGGCTCCTCCCGTCTCGACCCCGTTGATCCATCCCGTGTTGGAGTAGCACGACAGGAGCTCGCCGGTCTCGCCATCCCAAAGCCGGAGTCGGGCGGTGTCGGGTCGGGAGCTGACACTGTACGACTCCCAGCTCAGGACCTCGAGTCGCCCGTCCGCGTTGAGGTCGACACTGTATGGCCACCCGCCCCCCGACGGCGCGCCGGTCTGGTGCCTCCACATCACCGTGCCGTCTCCGTCGATCGCAGCGACCCAGACCTCCGAATCGGTCATGTCGCCGACGCGGACGCGGTTGCCCGGGGCGGTGAAGACCGCAACGTACTCGTTCTCGCCGTCCGAGTCGAAGTCCTCCGCGAGAACGTGCCGGGTGACGATGCCTGCGAACGGAGTGAACCACAGCAGCTCTCCGGTGCGCGCGTTGGCTCGCCCCACCCCGCGCGGGTACCGCGCGAGGCCCGTCTTGACCGCGAAGGTGATGGTCTCCCGCCATCCGTCCCCGTCCTCGTCCGATGCATCCGCCGCGATGAACCTCCCGTCCCAGACACCTCTGGCAAGCCGCTTCTCCGCCAGTTCGAACAGCACCGGGGTCGCTCCGGCGAGGCTGTCCGCGACCAGAGACGTCGAGTCGACGAGCACATCAACGAACCCGAGTTCCGCCCACGAGTCGCCGTAGTGCGTGCTGGTGAGGATCTCCGGGAACGGGTCGCCGTCGATCTCCAGCATTCCCGCGTGCTCGTAGAGCCACGCCTCGTCGTTGTTTCGCTGATCCGCAACCTGAATCGTCTCGCCGACCTGCCGCCGAAGGGCCAGGTAGTAGTAGGCGTCGTTGGGAGCACGACTGAAGGTGACGAACTCCTCGATGCCGTCGCCGTCGAGATCCGCGGCCTCGATGCTCATGAAGCCGGTGATGGGCGCCCCGTGCTTCTCAATACGATACGGAAGCCCGCTCGCATCATCCGGCAGCCCCTCGCCGCATCCGGAGAGCGCGAGCGCAACCACGACCACGGCAAGAACCGCGCGTGCAGCAGCACGGCGCCCGCGCCGCCTCTCACCGGCGTGATCCTCGCTATGCATCATCCGACACCGCCTTCATCTTCACCTTGAACACGGCTCCCTCGCCCGGCGCGGAGCGGACCAGTTCGATCGAACCGCCGCGGCGCTCGAGGATCTCGCGGCTCCTCGGCAACCCGTGACCGCCTCCATCGCGCTCGCTGACGCCCCGATGAAAGATCCGGTCGTGCTCGGCCGGGTCGATGCCGCGCCCGGTGTCCCGCACACGCACGGTCACATCGTCCCGGTCGACTTCCGCCGTCAGACGGATCTCCGCGCCGTCGACTCCGCGTGTCGCGCGCAGCGCGTTCTCGACGAGGTTGTCGAACACGAACGTGAGTTCCGCCGGTGTTCCGACGACGCGGACGTTCTCGAGCGGCCCAAGCCCTGCGGCATCGATGGTCATCCCGGGGTGTCCGAGCTCCACGGCACGCGCCGACAGGACGCGAGCGAGCTCTCCCGAGAGCGCAGTGGAGCGCTCACGCTGGGCCTCGCGCCTTGCCGCACCGATGCCGCGCTCGATGAGCCTCAGATCCTCCTCCAGTCGAGAGTGCATCGCCGAGGCGACCTCAGCCCCGGGTGGCGCTGCGGGGGTTTGATCGATCGCCCTCGCCATGTCCGCGAGCGCGCGTGACAGCGCCGGTGTCTCGAGCGGCGCCAGACCAAGCCGCCTCGCAGCATCGACGATCTCGCGAACCATCGGCAGACCGACCTCCTGCGCGTTCGCGACCGCCTCACGATAGCGCTCGGTGAATGCGGCGGGCGGCGTACCTTCGTGCTGCGCGAGCATCGTGTACTGCCCTGCCAGGCGACGCAGTGTCTTCGTGGCGGAGAGCATCCCGTGCCCGCCGGTCTTAAGCTGCTCGAGAAACTCGTCGAGCTCTGCCTCGCGTCTCCGCCGCGGGAGGAGGCGCCTTCGGACCGCTCCGAAGGCCCGCCGCCGGTAGCGAGGGAGAACGGCGCCCGCGACAACGAGCGTTGCGACGGCCACGATGAGGAACGACGCGATACTCCTGAGCCAGTCGATGGCGCGTCGGAGCCACGGCGGAAGCGGAACACGCTCCGCGTACGTGTAATAGAGGTGCTTGCCGGTCTGGAAGATCATGCCGGGCACGACCTCGCCCCCCACGCTGAACCGCGCGGGCGCGACCTGGCTCTTGAGATCGATCGCCTCGGTCGTCCGCCAGGCAGCCAGGGGTGCAAGCTGATCGTCAACAAGAACGATCGTCCCGTTCACGGTCATCACGATGAGAGTCTGCGCCGCCCCCTGAACGCCGAAGTCCATGGCGCGAACGAGGCGGACCCCATCGGTGTCCCGAAACGCCGCGTCCTCAACCAGCGTTCCGCCTGCATACTCGAATCGAAACACTCGGCCGTCGGCCAATCCGATATAGAGCCGCTCGCCGTCCCTCGAGGAGAATGTCGTCAGGTCGTTGACCGGGCGATCGCACGGCAGCGATGTCAGAGGCTCCCCGGTCGCTCCACTCCACAGGCCGACAGCGAAGTCATCCTCAAGATCGCGATGGTGGCCGCTGACCCCGGTGACAACCTCCATCGCCCCATCACCATCGAGGTCGCTGACAGCGTATGAGACGAGCGAGGTGTATCCGGCCAGCTCGCGCCACCACGTGAGTGACAGGTCCATCTCGAAGACCGCGATGTAGGAGTGCCCATCGTCGAACGGTTCGCTGACCGCGCCGTTCCCCGGCGACTCGAGTGCGATGACGATCTCGTCCGTACCGTCACCGTCGACATCAACGATAAGGCCGCCCCGCGGCGTCGCGGCCGTCTCGCGCTTCCCAACGAGTCGGCTCGTCTCCCAATCGATGAGCCAGAGCCCCCGAGGCGTCCGCCGAACACCGGTGTTCATACCCAGAAGCACCGTCTCACGCGTGCCGTTCCCATCCAGGTCGAACGCGGAGATCAGATACGCGCCGCCGCCCCAGACCCCGTCGTCCATCGTGCTGCCTGTCGCGTCCCAGAGAAGGGATCCGATCTGGCGACGCCCGGAATCGACCGTGATGGTGTCGAACTCGGTGACCGCGAACTCGACGACACTCTCGGGGCGCTGTTCCGACCAGATGATCTCGTGCTGACCGTCGCCGGTGAGGTCCATGACGCCCATCAGTTCACACGCGGAGCTCATGTTCATCTGCGTAATGCTGTATCTCTGCGATTCCTCGACGAAGGCCGCCGCCATGAACCGCTCGGCGTGGCGACGATTCCGTGAGAGCGTGACGATCTCGTCGATCCCGTCGCCGTCCAGATCGGCCGCTCTGACCTGGAGCCGCGCCTCGTCGAAGGGAGACGCGTGAGCAAATCGATACGGCATGTATTCGAGATCCTCGGGGAGCGAGTGGACGGTGTCCGTGGACCGCACGGCGACGACGAGAACGACTGCCGCGAGGATGAGGAGCAGGGCACCGGCGAGCCGCGATCGCCATCGCACGTGGAAGGTGTGAAGCCGCTGGGGCATCGATCTACACTCCCTCGGGAGGAACGCGTGGGTGTCCAGTACAGCGGCCGGGCGGCGTGACCGCTGAGATCCGGTCTCAAGGGCCATTATAGAGGTATTGCCGTGCTCTGGCCACTATTGCCTGTACTGCGGCCGCACAACCTGACGGACAACCCCGCAGGCGAAGTCCTGCGGCGCTGATGGTCCGGGCGCACTCCTTCACCGACCGGGAGAGACCGAGGGAGCCAGCTTGGCCCGAGCGCGGTGACTACGAGGATCGGGTCATGAAGTGCGCGACGCCCGTCATGAGCATCTGAATGGCGATGGCGACGAGGAGCATTCCCATGAGCCGCTCGATCGCGACGAGCGCGCGCCGCCCGATACGCTGGAGCAGGAGACCGGAGAGCACGATGATGACGCCGGTGGCGAGCCAGGCGATGCCGACGGCGGCGAGCCACTCGGGCCAGCGGCTCGGATCCCCGTTCATGATCAGGAGCGTGGACACGAGCGCCGAGGGTCCGGCGACGTACGGGACGGCGAGCGGGACGATAAACGGTTCGCCGTCTATGTCCTCCATGAGACTCCCCTGCCCCGGGAAGATCATCTTGATGGCGATGAGCAGGAGCACCGTGCCGCCGGCCGCCGAGAGCGCCGGTTCGCCGATGCCGAGCGCACCGATCAGGGTCTGACCTCCGAAGAGGAACGCAATGAGGATCCCGAGCGCGATGAACAGCTCCCGAACGATGACGCGCATGTGCCGCTTGCGGTCGACGCCCGAGAGCGCCGACACGAAGAGCGGGATGTTCCCGAACGGGTCCATGACCAGGAAGAGCAGCAGAGCCGCCGAGAGAATCGTCATCCGTGTGCCTCCTCCAGAAGATCGATGTACGCTCTGTCGACCAGGTCACGCGTGCTGACGCCGAGCGCGTTCATGAGCTCGCGGCATCGCGCGACGCCATCTTCCTGCGATGTCACTGCTCCGGCGGTCCCAAGCACAACCTCGAGTTCGAGGAAAGAGCCAAGGCCATCGACCTCGTCGATGTGAATGCGCGTCTCGCCCGCACGATAGAGCGTCCGTCGCTTCGACACAACCCCGCGCACACCCAGTGCCGCGGACAGCGCGGCCTTGAGCGCCGCGGGATCCTGCACGGCGACAAGTGAGTAGCTCGACGCCGTCGGGTCCTTCGTATCGGGCCGTTCGTAGAAGATGAGCTCGGCCGCAGCGGCGGCACGAAATTCGCGGAGCTTGAGCCGACCGCGCGGGACTACGAAGAACGTATCCTCCTGCACGATGATCGTCGGACCCGAGTCGGCAAGGTCCATCGCTCGCGCGTGGGCCGCATCAACGCCGCCCGCCATCCTCGCCTTGATCTCGATGTTCGACGCCAAGCCTCGGTCCTCCGGGTGTCGGCACTGCATCCGGTGCGCCTCGCCTGGACGAGGGTTCCGCCTACTGAACGAAGAAGGGGGCGCGCTCGCGCCCCCTCGAGTTCACGGAAACGGATGCATCGAGGCGCTCAGCCGGTCTTCTCTACGATCATCATTGTCGCTGTGCCGCGTGCCAGCAGCCGGCCGCTCTCGTCCTCAACGCGACCCTCGACAAGCACCGTCCGCCGCGTCTCCGCAACGACCTTCCCGCGCGCCCTCAGCACTCCCTCGCGTGCCGCGCCGAGGAAGTTGACCTTCATCTCAAGCGTGACCGCGGGGAGCCCTTCGTCCGACACTGCCTTGATGTACGAGCGCGCCATCGCGGTATCGAGCAGGCTGCAGTAGACGCCGCCGTGCACGATGCCGCCGATGTTGATGTGCCGCGGCTCGATCTTGAGCTCGACGACGTACTCGTCGTCGACGAATCCAACCGGGACCAGACCGAGGTCGGCTACGTGGTCGATCGCACTCATGAGTCAACTCTCTCGATGACCATGGCGACGCCCTGCCCCACTCCGACGCACAGCGCGCAGAGCGCATAGCGGCCGCCGGTGCGCCTGAGCTGGTGCACGGCGGACGTGAGTATGCGCGCGCCGCTCATACCGAGCGGATGCCCCAGCGCGATGGCGCCGCCCAGTGGGTTGAGTCGAGGGTCGTCATCGGCGAGACCGAGCTCGCGAGTGCACGCCAGCGACTGCGCGGCGAACGCCTCGTTGAGTTCAATGATGTTCATGTCGTCGAGCGACATATCGAGACGCTTGAGGAGCTTGCGCGTCGCGGGCACCGGGCCGAAACCCATGATCCGCGGCGGCACACCGGCCGACGCCGTGCCGTGAATGCGGACGATGGGTGTCAGACCGTGCTCGTCGGCCGCCTCCTTCGAGGCGACCAGAAGCGCCGCGGCGCCGTCGTTCACACCGGACGCGTTCCCGGCCGTGACGGTACCGGGGTCCGCGAAGAGCGTCCGAAGCTTCGCGAGCTTCTCGAGCGACGTCTCGCGCGGGTGCTCATCGGTATCAACGATGATCGGGTCGCCCTTCCGCTGCGGCACCGTCACAGGCGTGATCTCCTCGCGCAGCCGGCCGTCGGCCATCGCCGCGGCCGCCTTCGTCTGACTCCAGTAGGCGAACGTGTCCTGGTCCTCACGACTGATGTTGTGTTCCGCCGCGAGGTTCTCAGCGGTGATCGGCATCCCGTCGGTGCCGTACTGCTCGTGGAGCTTCTTGTTGACGAAACGCCAGCCGATGCTCGTGTCGTAGATCTCGGCGTTCCGGTCGAACGCCTTCGTCGCCTTCGCCAGAACGAGCGGCGCACGGGACATGCTCTCGACGCCACCGGCGATCATGAGGTCACCCTCGCCGACCTGAATGGCGTTGGCGGCCATGCCGACGGCTGACAGCCCCGAGGCGCACAGGCGGTTGACCGTGATGCCCGGAACGGAGTCCGGCAGACCCGCGAGCAGAAGCGCCATGCGGGCCACGTTGCGGTTGTCCTCTCCCGCCTGGTTCGCGCAGCCGAGGATCACCTCGTCGACGGACCCGGCGTCCATGCTCGGGTTGCGCTCCAACAGCGCCTTGATGGGGATGACCGCGAGGTCGTCGGCGCGCACCGACGAGAGGCTTCCGCCGTACCGGCCGACCGGCGTCCGAATGGCGTCACAGATAAATACGTCGCGCACGTTCGCACCTTCCTGTCCGGGTGTGATCGCGTTGCATCGGGCATGCGTGCAGCGCGTCAGGCGAGCAGGTCCTTGGCCTTCCGGAACCCACCAAGCATCGCCTCACTGAGCGTATCGATATCCTGCTCGGTCATCACTGTTGAGAGCATGACCGAACCGGTGTTGATCATAATGACGCCGCTGTCGAAGAGGTGATCCAGGAAGACCGTGAGCAGCGCCGTCTCGGTCGGTGTCATGAAGGCCGAGCGATAGTCGTTCGGAGGCTCGGGCTTGAAGTGCACGCGCAGCATCGAGCCCTGCCCCGTCACGCACGCCGGGATCCCGGCGACGCCGATCGCGTCGGTGATCTGACGCCTCGCACGGTCTGCGAGCGTGTTGACGTACTCCACGGCCTCTCGGTCGAAGAGCTTCATCGCGGTGAGGCCGGCCGTCATCGTGACCGGGTTGGCGGAGAACGTGCCCGAGTGCGGGAAGAGAACGTTGTCCGCAAGCGGATCCATCACGTCCATGACCTCGCGGCGTCCTGCGAGCGCCCCGACCGGGAACCCGCCGCCGATCATCTTGCCCATGGCCGTCAGGTCCGGACGGACGCCGTGCCCCTCCTGCGCCCCGCCGTAGCCGACGCGGAAGGTGATGACCTCGTCCATCACAAGCAGCGAGCCGTTCTTCTCGGTCCACTCGCGGAGCGTCTTGAGAAACTCCGTCTCGACCGGGATGAGACCGACGCGATGCGGAACGGGATCGACCAGAACGCAGGCCAGCTCGTCCGCGTGTTCGTCGAGCAGCGCGACCGCGCGCTCGGCGTCATTGAACGGGATGATGATGACGTCGTCGAGCACGCCCTGCGGGGTACCGTATGCAACCGGCACGCTCGCGGGGTGCTGTGCGTCTCCCCACGTCGCCGGCTTCGCGGTCTGGCTGATCTCGGCGAAGTCATACTGGCCGTGGTAGGCGCCCTCGACCTTCGCGATCTTCGGCCGGCCGGTGAACGCGCGCGCGGCCTTCAGACACCCCATGACCGCCTCGGTCCCGGAGTTGACGAACCGGATCTTCTCGAAGGACTCCGCGCGGCCGACCATGTGCTCCGCGTAGTCGATCTCAGCCTCGGTCCCAAGCGTGAATGCGGTGCCGCGTGCCAGCTGTGCGGACACGGCCTCCACGATCGCCGGGTGGGCGTGCCCGTGGATGAGCGAGGCCATGTTGTTCGCGAAGTCGATCCGCTCCACGCCCTCGACGTCGAGGACGCGGGAGCCTTCCCCGCGGACGACGTACAGCGGATGCGGCTTCCTGAGGATCGTGTTGCGGCTCGCGCCGCCCGGCATGACTTTCAGAGCGCGCTCGTAGAGCTGCTCGCTCCTGCTCTTCGTCTCTGTCATGAGTGTCAGCCCTGTGGGTTCTAGGATGCCTGGAGTTCCGCTCCGGCGATGAGTTCCGTACCGGTTCTCTCCTGCACGTACTCGAACGTGACGCCCGGAGCGAGTTCGGTCACGACCAGACCCTCGGGGCGCACGTCCATCACAGCGAGGTCCGTGTAGATGCGGTCCACGCAGGCCTTGCCGGTCAGCGGATAGGTGCAGGACGAAACGATCTTCGGGTCGCCCGTCTTCGTCGTGTGTCGCGTGATGACGTAGATCGTCTTCACGCCCTGGACCAGGTCCATGGCTCCGCCGACGGCCGGAATGGCGTCGGGCGCGCCGGTCGACCAGTTGGCCAGGTCACCGGCCGCCGAGACCTGCATGGTCCCGAGCACGCAGAGGTCGATGTGACCGCCACGGATCATCGTGAAGCTGTCGGCGTGGTGGAAGTACGCGGCACCCGGAATAGCGGTCACCGGCTTCTTGCCCGCGTTGATGAGCTCGGGGTTCTCCTTGCCCTCTTCCGGCGTCGGTCCCATCCCAAGAAGACCGTTCTCGGTGTGATACACGAGCTCGCGTCCCTCGGGAACGAACCGGGCGACGAGCTCGGGCATGCCGATACCGAGATTGACGTAAGAGCCGTCCGGGATGTCGAGGGCCAGTCGCCTGGCCATGTCCTCTTTGCTCCATCCCTTCGGGATCCTGGATTCGTTCGTCATGGGTAGACCTGCCCTTCTCGCACGAGCACCGACTCCTGCGCGGGCTCGGGCACGACAACGACACGGCTGACGAAAATGCCCGGCGTGACCACGCACTCGGGGTCGATCTTCCCGGCGGGAACGATCTCCTCGACCTGAACGATCGTGGTCGCCGCGGCGGTGCACATGATCGGACCGAAGTTGCGCGCCGTCTTGTTGTAGATGAGGTTGCCGTACCGGTCGGCCTTCTTCGCCCTCACCAGTGCGAAGTCCGCCTTCAGGCCGTACTCCATCACGTACTCCTGCCCGTCGAACTCCCGAACCTCCTTGCCCTCCTGGAGGACCGTCCCGATGGACGAGGGCGTGTAGAAGGCGGGGATCCCGGCGCCGCCGGCGCGGATGCGCTCGGCCAGCGTTCCCTGCGGAACGAGCTCCAGCTCGATCTTCCCGGCGCGGTAGAGCTCGGGGAAGACGGTCGAGCCCGCCGTTCGCGGGAAGGAACAGATCATCTTCCTGACCTGCTCGTTGCGGATCAGCGCAGCGAGTCCGACCTCGCCGCTTCCCGTGTTGTTGCTCGCGACCGTGAGGTTCTTCACACCGAGATCGATCAGAGCATGGATCAGCTCGATCGGGCTCCCGGCCTCGCCGAACCCACCGATGAGAACCGTCGCGCCGTCGTGGATGTCGCCGACGGCTTCGGCGACCGATGCCACCTGTTTGTCGATCATCGTCCCTCTTGCGATGCGGGTTTGGGACTGGGATCACTCCGAGAGCGACTCAGCCCGTGACGCGACCGGCCTACGACTCGACCTTCGCGAACTTCCGTCCCTCGAGCGCCTTCACGAGCGCATCCTCGATCTCCTTCAGGTTCTGCCTGAAGAAGAACTCGGGCTTATCGAGCGGGTCCAGAAGATCGATCGTGTTCTGCTTCTCGTCGAACTTCGCGAGGAACACGCCGTTGAGCCACTCCATGTTGCGTCCCTCGGTGAACTTGAGCGCGAACGCCTTTTCGCCGCCAACATCGGCGGTCCCGAGGAGCGAGATCTTCCCGGCCGACGACGTCATCGAGATGTAACGAGTCGGGCGGTAGATGGACGCCAGGTCGCGATGGATCTTGTCCGCGATCTTCGCGACGTCGGCGAGAGGAGTGGTGAAGTAGTGGTGTTCGCCTGTCGGACGCGCGAGATACATCGAGTGGAATCCGATGTGCATCGTGCCGAGCACGAGCGCGAGGTCGATCCAGTTCTGCGCCGTCCGGTCGACGTCCACGTTGCCGTCCGCGTCGGTGAACCGGCTGATCTGGTTCATCATCGGGCTCTGGCTGCGGAGCACGACGTGGTGAAGCTGGAGCCTCCGGATGGCGGCAACGGCGGTTGCGTTGAGCACCTCGCGCGGCGTGGAGAAGTGCGCCATCCACGCGAGCTGGATCCCGTGGTCGTACATCGTGTCGAAGAGCTCGAGCATCTCGTCGTACTCGGGTGTGAGGATCATCTCCGGGAGGTAGGTGAGCACGCGCGTCCCGAGGCGAACCGTGCGGATGTGGACGAGCTCCGGATCCTCGATGATGGGCATCACGTACTCCCTGAGGCGCTCGACCGGCATGTATCCCGCGTCGCCACCTGTGATCAGGATGTCCGTGACCTCCTTGTGCTGCTTGAGATACTCGATGATCTGCCCGACGTCGCGCTGACAGAACATGTCCTCGTCACCGCGGACCTGCGCGTGCCGGAAGCAGTAGGTGCAGAACGCGAAGCAGTCCTGTGTCGTCTTATCGAAGATCAGCTGGCACTGCGGATACTTGTGCTGGCTCCCCTCGACGAACTCGACCTCGCCGTTGGCGTTCTCGAACCACGGCTTGTTCAGGAGCTGGTTGCCGTCATGAGGATTGGTCTTCCCCATGTAGCCTTCGATGATCTCCTGCTGCGCATCCTCGGAGCTGGTCCCGAGGTAGGCGCGCTCGGTGTCCTCCTGGATCATCCCCGGCTGCGGGAAGACGAGCGTGAAGAGCGGGTCGTTGTTGAAGTCGTCCCACTGGATGCTGTTGAGCACGTGGCCGGTCGCCATGAAGCGGTAGACCTTGATGAAGAGCTCACGCTCCTCGATGTGGTCAAGCTCGATGCCGTTGTTCTTGAGTATGTCGACGATCTCGTGGAAGCCCTTGAGCCCGGCGTACTTCCTGCTGTCCACGAACATCAGCCTGTCGGTCCGCATGAAGTCCGAGTGCTGCGGGTAGTTCGCCTGCAGGCGGCTGAGCAGCCCGCGCGGCAGAAGATGCTCCTTCTCGATGGTCGCCCGGACCTCGGCGGGGTACTGGTAGCGGTCCAGCATGTTGCTGACGTCGGCGTCCGTCATCGCGACGCGCGGCGTGTTCTTCGTCTGGTCTTCGTGTCGGGTGTTCACGTTGCCTCTCCGTCCTCTGAGTCGATTCGCCTCAACCTCTCTGCCGTCGCGCGCCCCGTGAGGCTGTATGATTTGGGTACGCGTCATGAGACGCGGTGCATGCGGTTCTGCTGTCCGCGCCGGGTCGAGACCTGTTTGCGCACCCACAAGTCCCGATGGAGCCGTCGCGTACGAACCACTCACCGCGTCAAAGATTCTCCCTACAACCTTAGCCGTCTACGGAGCGGAATGCAATACCGCAGGGGGCGCACGGACGGGACTCATGGCCGCCATCAGACGCGACGCGGAGGCGCGAGCGGACCGCTTCCGGCAATCGCTGGACGCCTGGTCGCAAATATGGTATCATACCCTCGCGCGTGATTTAGCGCGCTCGCCTCCCCCAGACGAATCGCCCCCTGGGAGCCGCTGTGAACCGTCGCATGTCATCCCTGCTCACACTCGTCGCAGCCCTCCTGTTGCTCGCTCCTCTCGCACCCGCGGAAACCCACCACGTCGGCCTGGGACCTGGACACGATCACACCTCGATTGGCGCAGCACTCACTGCGGCCGCAGGTGGCGACACGATTCTTGTGAACACAGGCACGTACTCGGGACCAGAGAACCGCGGACTCGACTTCGGGGATCGGGATATTGCGCTGATCGCGGAGTCGGGCGCCACCCAGACGATCATCGACTGCGAAGGCGTGGACCGGGCACTTGAGTATCACCTGCCTTCGAGATCCATCGCTGTCGTGGACGGCTTCACGATCCGGAACGGCTTCGCCGAGACCGGAGGCGGCATCAGATGCGAGTTCGCGGCTCCCGAGATCCGCAACTGCAGGTTCGAGCACTGCACGGCAACGGGCTCAGGCGGAGCACTCTGGAGCTCCGAGACAGACACGCTACGGCTCGTCAACTGCACGTTCTCGGCGAACACCTCCGGCGATTGCGGCGGGGCGGTGTACGCCCAGGACGCATACGCACTGGACGGGCACGTGATTCTCGTATCCAGTAGCTTCGAGGACAACTCGGCCGGCCACTACGGCGGAGGAGTTGCGACTTGTGAGGCCAATGTGACTGCTGTGGCGTGCGAGTTCAAGGGCAACTCGGCCGGACGATGCGGAGGCGGAGGCTACCTGTCACTGGGCAAGAGAGTCACGATGTCCGAGTGCCGGATCGAGGGCAACAGCGCCAATAACGGCGGCGGCATGCACATTCATGCGCGGTGGTACGACGGATACAGCGAGATTGACCACTGCGTGTTCCACGCGAACACGGCCTACCAGGACTACGGAGCGTGTCACTCACAGTACGTACAGAAGTTCTGGGAATGTGTGTTCACGGGGAATGTGGCACGAGATGTGTGTGCGCTCGGTGTCAAATGGACCACGATCCTGAACTGCAGCTTCGCTCTCAACGAGTGTTCAGGTGAAGACGGCTGCGCCATCCAGGAGACAGAGAGTGACCAGAGCGAGTTGATCCGGTCCATTGTCGCGTTCTCGGCCGAGTCATGCGCTTTGAAGGGGTTCGTCGACTCGCAGGTGATGCACTGCTGCTTCCACGAGAACGACGGTGGACACGGTGGCTACTTCAGCAGCGTCTACACTGATGATCCGCTGTTCTGCGGAGTGGGCAATGGCGACGTCACGCTCTGCGCGAACTCGCCGTGCCGTCTGGGAGGCTACCCATGGGGGGCCCACATCGGCGCACTCGGCGTCGGTTGCGGCGACTGCGATTCGCCTGTTACACCGATGTCCTGGGGCGCAATCAAGGCGCTCTATCGATGACACGCGACGCTCAGCTCATGGTTGCGGGACGGGCCGAAGCCGCCCGACGCTCACCCGGGATCGCCCCCTGGAGGCTAAGCTTGAACATACGAACTCTGGCGCTCGTCGCCGTGCTCATGCTGCTCTCTGCGACAGCCCCGCGTGCGGCCACGATCCACGTGGATGACTCCGGCGGCGGGGACTACGTGACGATCCAGGAGGGGGTTGATGCAGCCGCTGACGGGGACATCGTGCTGGTTCTTCCCGGCACCTACGACGGTCCCGGGAACCAGCACGTCGATCTCCAGGCGAAGAGCATCACGATCGAGTCGGCCGGAGGACCGGACGTGACGACGATCGTCGGAACGGCGATGTTCCACGACGACGGCGGCATGTTCGTCCTCACGTCGGCCGCGACAGCGCACGTCGTCATCGAGGGATTCACGATCCGTGATGCGAGAGTCTATGAGGCCGGCGGTGGCGCGATCTACTGCGGGAACTCGGCCATCACGGTCCGAGACTGCGTCTTCGAGGACTGCCGGGCACACACAGACTACTGGGAGGTCGAGGGCAACGGAGGCGCCATCTACATAGAGGGAGGCGCACTTGCCGAGCAGTCAACGATCGAGGATTGCGTGTTCGCACGATGCGCCGCCTACGGCCCGGTTGGGGGCGCCATCTACGTGGAGGACGCGTCGGTCACGATCGCTCGATGTTCATTCAACGAGTGTTCGGCGTCGCCCTGCGGCAGCGGAGTGAACATCGAGGGACCGCTGCCTTGCGTGGTAACGGACTGTAGCTTCTTCGGCAACACCTGCGTCTGGGACTGGAGGACGGGCGTGATCGCCGCCTGGGACCCCTCCTGGTCGTCGCCTTGCGATGTCTCCATCCGCAATTGCACCTTCGTCGCGAACTACACTCGCCGGTGGCTCTTCTACCTCACGGACGGAGTAACGATGGAGCACTGCATCATCGCCTTCAATACGAGCGACTCCGATCCGTGCGATCTCATCTCTGGCTCAGCCGCCTACACGACGCAGTGCGTCGTCTTCCAGAACGAGCACGGCGACTCGCTCGGGGCAAGCCACGCGGACAACCTCTTCGTCGACCCGCTCTTCTGCGGCTTCCCGTCCGGCGACCTCTCGCTCTGCGCCGACTCACCATGCCTCCCCCAGTCGGCCGACAACCCGTGGGGTGTACTCGTCGGCGCATTGGATGCAGGCTGCGGCGACTGCTACTCCATCGTGGAACCGATGTCCTGGGGTGCAATCAAGGCCCTCTACCGATAGCCGCCGGCGACCCACTTGCTGTGGACCGCCACGAGCTTCTCCTGGGCGCTTCGGTCTCCCGCCCTCCGCGGCCACCCCGTCCGCTCCGGCCCCGGGTTTACACCCCCCTGCGCCTCTGATAGAATGACACCACAATGCACTGACCCGCGTCGCGGCCGGCTCGCTGCGGCCGGCTCGCCGCGGCGTTTGCCGGATACCCCGTAGAAGGCCTGTTTTCAGGCTGCCTGCGGACCCGTATCGCAATCTGGAGGACCATCCGATGAGCAAGAAGCGACTGATCATAGCCAGCGTCATCCTCTTCGGCTCGCTCTGGGGACTGGCCGAACTCGGTATCGGCGAGATGGCATGGAACGCTGGAATCCCGCGCGCGCCCATCCTCACGGCCATCGGCATCCTCTTCCTCGTGCTCGCCCGGCGCGTCTGGAACGTCCCGGGAAGCTCGCTCGCGCTCGGCGCTCTCGCCGCGGCGTTCAAGTTCCTCCAGCATCCGTTCTGGGGCTGCAAGGTGGCGGCGGTACTCATCGTCGGTCTGACATTCGACATCACCTTCACACTCTATGAGGCAAGGCAGCGTGCCACGAACCGCGACATCACCGTCGGCGGCGTCGTCGCGCTGAGCGCCGTCGCGACGCTCGCATCGTTCCTCATCTTTGGCCCGTTCGCCAAGTACGTCCTTCACAACCCGTACTGGTCTATGACAGGCAAGATGGTCGACTACATGTTCGCGCAGGGCCCCATCGCCACCGCGCTCGCCATCCCGGCGGCCTGGGTGGGTCTCAAGTTGAGCGAGCGCCTGTCGCTCTCCTCTGAGAGCTGGACGACCGCCAACTGGCTCGTCTACCGCGTCGCCGCCGCGGGCTCCGGCATCGCCGGCATCGCAACGGCGCTCGCGCTCAAGTACTAGCGCAGGCGCCAACCCGCACTCGATCGCGACGAGCAACCGAACGGGGACCGATACATGGCTCACACATGGATCCAGATCGTCGGCGCGAAGAAGACCGGCAAGACCACGCTCATCGAGTCACTGACGGAGGAACTCGTCGGGCGCGGACGCACCGTCTGCTATATCAAGCACACGCACTCCGAGCCCGGCTTCGACAACGAGGACACCGACACGGCGAAACTCCGCGACGCGGGAGCCACAACGGCCGTGCTCGCCGCGGCGGACTCGACCATCGTCGTCCACCGCGCGGGCAAGGAAAGCATCGAGCGTCTCTCCTTCCGCGATGCGCTCCCCGGCGAGATCGTCCTCGCGGAAGGGTTTAAGAGCGCGCCCGGCAGGAAGATCGCCGTCGCGGGTGGCGACCTGGACATCGGAGCGCTTGTCGGTGTCGTCGCCGTTGTCACGGGCGGGCCGAAGGACGACGGCAGCGCTCCCGATAGCTCGGGAGCCGGAGGTTCGGACGCGCCCGGAACGACCGCCGGGAACACGAAGGGGCTTCGCTTCACGATCGACCAGGTCGCAGAGATCTGCGACCTCATCGAGAGACTCGCGACGGCCAAGACCGGGGAGACCTGGGCGAGCCGTCTGTTCATCAACGGAGAAGAGGTGGAACTCAACGCCTTCGTTCAGGACGTCATGGCCTCGGCGCTCCTGGGCATGACCACATGTCTCAGAGGCGTGGACGGCGGGGACGAACTCGAATTCCGCTGCACGCGCATCGAGGCCGACGACGAGAGCTGATCACGGAGGAGTCGATGAAGATCAAGGTCACCAAGGAGAACTGCACGGGCTGCAAGCTCTGTCAGCAGATCTGCACGATCGAGCACTACGCTGAGGTCAACCCGAAGAAGGCGGCCATCCGGGTCTACGGCGAGTTCCCCGAGCCCGGCATCTTCACCCCGAAGCTCTGCGTCCAGTGCGGCGCGTGCGCTCGGGCGTGCCCCGTCGATGCGATCGAGCGGCGCGAGGACAGAGTCTACGTCATCAACCCGGAGACCTGCACCAACTGCGGCGTCTGCGTCGACGCCTGTCCGTTCGACGTGATGTTCGTCCACGCCGACGCCCCGACACCGATCAAGTGCGACATGTGCCTGAAGTGCACTGAGGTCTGCAACACCGGTGCGCTCACGGTCGAGGAGTAGCCGATCGACGACGATGGTCGCCCGGACGGCGCGGCCATGCCTGACGATGCACAGACCCACGAACTGAGCACCACACGAGAGGATGTCACGATGAACGGCTTCGGAGGAACGATCCTTCGCATCAACCTCGAAACGGGGGACGTCAAGCGGACGAAGACGCCCGCCGACTTCGCGCGCGAGTGGATGGGGGCGCGAGGGTTTATTGCCAAGACGCTGTACGATGAGGTCCCGCGCGACGCCGACCCGCTCGGTCCCGACAACATCTTCATCATGGCGCCGGGCGTCATGACGGGCTCGTTCGCACCGTGCGGCTCGAAGATCGGGTTCGGATGCATCTCCCCCGCGACGAACGGACACGCCGACTCGAACATGGGCGGTATGCTGGGCGCCGAGGTGAAGTACGCCGGCTACGACATGGTCGTCTTCGAGAGGATCTCACCCGAGCCGGTCTATCTCTATATAGATGACGACAAGGTCGAGATCCGCCCCGCGAAGAACTACTGGGGCATGGGATCGCTCGACCTCGAGAAGCGCATGAAAGAGGACCTCGGCGAGGACTTTCAGATAGCCACGATCGGACCCGCCGGCGAGAACGGCGTGGTCTTCTCCTGCATCACGCACGACTTCGGCCGCCAGGCCGGACGATGCGGCGTCGGCGCGGTGATGGGATCGAAGAAGCTCAAGGCCATCGCGGTCCGCGGCACGAAGTCACTGCCGGTCCACGACGTCGCCGCGATGACGAAGTCGACCTACGACATCATCCAGCGCACGAAGCCGCACCCGCTGATGGACCCGTGGCAGAAATACGGGACCGCGCTCTTCGTCGGCTGGGCGAACGAGCACGGCTGCTTCCCGACGAAGAATTTCCAGACGACCTACCACGAGCACTGGGAGAAGATCAGCGGCGAGACGCTGGCCGATGAGATCCTCGTCACGCACAAGGCCTGTTTCGGCTGCTGGATGAACTGCGGCAAATACTCGGTCGCTAAGATACCAGGGAAGCCGGACACGTACGTCGAGGGTCCGGAGTACGAAACCATCGCCCTCTGCGGCGGGAACTGCGCGATGGAGAACATCCATCACGTCGCGTACGCCAACTGGCTCTGCGACAACCTCGGGCTCGACACGATGAGCTCCGGCAACACCATCGGCTTCGCGATGGAGCTCTATGAGAAGGGCATCATCACGAAGGACGACCTCGAGGGCCACGAGCTCCGGTGGGGCAACATCGATGACTTCGAGCACGTCATCCGCATGATCGCGGACCGCCGCGGCATCGGCGAGGTGCTCTCGTACGGAACAAAAGGCGCTGCCGAGCGCATTGGACACGACACGATCAACATCGCGTCGCAGGCGAAGGGCATGGAGTTCTCGGGGTACGACACACGCTGGTACTCCGCGCAGCTCCTCTCCTACTGCACGTCCGACATCGGCGCGCACCATAACCGGAGCTGGGCGATCACGGCCGATATCCAGATCGGTCAGGACACGCCGGTCGGCAAAGCGCCCGTGGTCATCTACCTCCAGCACATCCGCCCGCTCTTCGACACGTGGTGCTGCTGCCGCCTCTTCTGGGGCGAGCTCGACATCACACCGGAGGAGCACGTCGATACGATCCAGTACCTGACGGGCTGGGACGTGACGATGGAGGAGTGCATGCTGGTCTCGGAGAAGATTTGGAACCTGACACGCGCGCACTACCTCGAGCGCAACGGCGGCCCCGGTCGCCAGTTCGATGTGGCACCGGTCAGACACCTCGAAGAGAAGGTCCCGAGCGGCCCGGCGAAGGGCAAGACGGTCGGCCGCGAGAACTTCGAGTACATGATCGACGATTACTATTTCAATCGCGGCTGGGACAAGCAGGGTAACCCGACTCGTGAAGTGCTCGAGATCCTCGGCATCGGATACGCCGCCGACAACCTCGAGAAGGCGGGCCTCATCGGCGAGCCGTTCGAGGAGGGCGTCCCGAAGGTCCGCGGTCAGAAGCTCAAGCCGAACGCGATGTAGCGAAGTCCGCTGCGGAACCCGCGCCGGAGCGCGCACCTGGCGGCGCGGGGAGCGGCGAGCGAAGCCACGGACATCACCATGGAGAGCACCGTGATTGTCTACCTCCGCTCCGGCGGCAAGCTTCGTGAGTTCCTCAAGCCCGACGTCGACCAGTACACGAGGAAGGTCGACGTCGATGCGGGGCTCTCGATCGAGGAGATCCTCGCGGTGCTCGGCGTCGCTCCGGTCATGGTCGCGTTCGCGTTCGCCGACGGCAAGGTCAAGAAGCTCGACTACGTCCCGACGGACGGCGAGACGATCACCCTCCAGTCGCCCGTCGCGGGCGGATAGCGAGGTCCGTGTGACGCTCCCTCCGGATCAACGCCTCACACCCGAAGATCGCGAGCGCTTCTCGCGACAGCTGGAACTCCCCGACTGGGGCGAGGCCGCGCAGGAGCGACTGCGCGACGCCAATGTCTTCGTTGCCGGTGCGGGTGGACTCGGCTCGGCCGTCGCGCTCTATCTCACCGCCGCCGGTGTGGGACGCATCACGCTGGCGGACCCCGACATCGTGGAACTCTCGAATCTCAATCGTCAGGTCCTCTACGCGACCAGCGACACCGGCCGCGACAAGGTCGGCGCCGCATCGGAACGACTCGCCTCGCTGAATCCATCGGCAGCTATCACGGCGCTGCGCGAACGTGTCGATGCGGACTCCGCACCGGGGCTTCTCGCCGGGCACAATATCGCCATCGACTGCCTCGACACGCTCGAAGCCCGGTTCGTCCTCAACCGGGCCGCGCTCCGGCTCGGCATCCCGATGGTGTACGGGGCGGTCGCGGGATTCACCGGGCACGTCAGCCTGCTCGAACCGCCGGCGACGGCATGCCTCGAGTGCTTCGTCCCGGATAAGGAACCGCCCACCGCCGCGCCTATTCTCGGGTGCACGGCCGGACTCATCGGGACGCTCCAAGCGACCGAGGCGGTCAAGTATCTCGCCGGCGTCGGTGAGACGCTCGCCGGGCGCCTCCTCATCGTCGACGGGCTCGCGATGAAGTGCGATGTTCTGGAACTGCAGTGCGACCCCGCCTGCCCCGCCTGCTCCGGTCGCTGACGCGAGGCTCGCCACAAACCCAACGCACTCACCGTTCGCCACGCGCACTCATGATTCGCCGAACGCATGAAGAAGCCGCCCGATCCCGATGGCGACGAGTTGCTCCTCCGTCGCGCCCTGGACCGAGCGGCTTCACTATTCACACATGTGCTTCACGGCTGTCACGAGGCCGCATCGAAGCTACTTGATGATCATCATCTTTCCGGCGGCCGTGCCGATGCCCTCGGCATCAGCAGACCAGACATACACCCCCGGCGCCACTTCCTCGCCGTCGGAGTTCCGCAGATCCCAGCTCATCTGGTCGTTGGAAGGATCCTCGTGATACAACGTCGTGATGAGCTTGCCCGCCGGCGTGTAGATGCGGATCGTCACCTTCCCCGGAAGACCGACGAACACGATGCGACGGTCGCCCCCGTACTCCCAGTCGGCGTCCGAGCGGTACGGATTCGGGATGGGCTGGATCCTGGCGAGCTGTGTCTGCTGGCCGACGCGCGGCGAGACCTCGTCCGTACGGTTCGCCTCAAGACACGTCTCGTTGACAGCGCTGACGCCCTCTTCGAAAGCGGTGACCGAGAGCATATACGGGAACGCGTTCTGATAGGTCGTCTGTCGGAAGACACGAACACTATCGATGTAGAACGGCTCGAAGTCCCAGTAGCCCGCCGCCGACGTGTCTGTCTCACCCCAGACATACTCCCTGGCGAGCCCGAAGTCCTCGGAGTTCCACACCTCCCGGACCCATACCCTGTATCCACCGAAGTCATCGATGTCGCGCTCATCAATACCGAGCGTCCATCCGATCTCAATCATCTGGTCATCGAGGGCAACGTACTTGATGCGCGGACACAGGTCCGCAGCAGCCACCGACGCGAGTACACACAGAAATACAACCGCCACGAGCGCGTGGCGGGCACCGCCCCCTACTCTCAACCTCATGCTGGCCTCCGTGAGCCGGAGTGGCTCCGATTCGCGAATCCGGTATCACATCTGACGTATGAGGCTAGCATCGCCCGTGGTCCGAGTCAAGGCTATTCACCCATCCCACGCGCGCTTTCAGCCGTACGTCCGGCCGAATCGGGACCACACCGAGCATCCATCGGATGAGCTGGAGCCGAAGATTGAAGCGTGAATCACCTTGACAGAACACTCTTATCAGGCTACAATAAGAGTGTCCCTTGATCACACCTCTTGTCGCACTCCCCCCGCGCTGCTCGCCCCGCAACGCCTCGGGAGCTCCCTGCACGGAGCGCTCACTATGGAACAGAGCATCATCGTCTTCGCGCTTGTCGGCTTCGTGGCTCAACTCATCGACGGCGCACTTGGCATGGCGTACGGCGTAACCTCTACATCGTTTCTCCTCAGTATCGGTGTCCCCCCCGCCGCGGCAAGTGCGAGCGTGCACACAGCCGAGGTCTTCACGACCGCCGTCTCCGGCGCATCGCACTGGAAGCTCGGCAATGTCGACCGCAAGCTGATCCGCAAGCTCGTCCTTCCAGGCATCATCGGCGGCGTACTCGGTGCATACGTTCTCACCTCGATCCCCGGCGGCGTCATCAAGCCCCTCGTCACCGTTTACCTTCTCGCTATGGGGCTTCGCATTCTGTGGAAGGCCCACAAGGACCCCGATGCACACACCCGAACGGCGAGACTCACGCCACTCGCCCTCGCGGGAGGATTCTGTGATGCCATCGGCGGAGGCGGCTGGGGTCCTATCGTCACATCAACCCTCGTCGCGAACGGGCACAATCCCCGCTCTACCGTCGGGTCGGTCAATCTCTCGGAATTCTTCGTCACGCTCGCCGAGGCCACGACATTCGTCGCATTCCTTGGCCTCGTCCACTGGCAAGCCATCGTGGGACTGATCATTGGCGGTGCTGTCGCGGCACCGCTCGCCGCCGTGCTGTGCAGCAGGCTGCCAGCTCGGACCCTCATGATATCTGTCGGCGTCGTCATCACGGTACTCAGCATCAGAACTCTCGCGCTCGCGCTCCTCTAGGCTCTGCGCCCGCGCCCACCCCAGCCCGAGCCCGGCTCTCTCACTCAGCGCCCCCCCTAATCGCCAGGGTCCTCCGGGACAAGGACGGCCGCCACACGCGTGGCGGCCGTCGTATCTCATCGATCTGCTGTAGTAGACTTCTGATGCAGATCAGTCGTTGACAAACAGGAAATCCTCGCCCGACGCGTTCGCGTGGCACGCGATGCAACCCTGGTGCGTCCCCTTCGCTACGCGACCGGCGAGCTTCATGCCCGTGTCGTTCCGGGAGACCGCTCCATCTCCGTCGTATTTCACCCAGAACCAGTTCATCGTCTCGTCATCGTATCCAGCCTCTCGCTGGACCATCACAGTGACGGCCATCAGATACGCTCCGGGCTCCTCGGTAACTCTCTCGATCGTCGCCCCCTCGCCGCCGAAGTTGTCCTTCACAATGACGTGATAGGGAACACCATCGACCGAGACCAGGCTGTAGTACATTCTCAGAAACGCTCCATGGGGCGATGCGCCGACGTAGACGTCGGAGGCCATCGGCCAGTTCTGATAGCCGTCCATCCCCGTCCAGAGCGCCTCGGCGAACCCGACATCCTCCGGCCCCCCGAAGACCGGCTCCAGTTCCTGGCCGAATGCCGGGACGAAGCTCAGCGCCACCATCACAACGCCCGCCGTCAGTACCATCACCCCCACTGCTCTTGCCTTCATACATACCTCCTCAGGTCTGATCGACCAGTTGACTCGTGAACTCACCGTTCCTCACCGTTCCTCACCGTTCCTCACCGTTCC